>OLSO01001147.1_pt1 | contig 21694 bp, 20 predicted proteins | sample 1672441 | NCBI WGS metagenome assembly OLSO01 (sample SAMEA3136686, study PRJEB25190) | human gut metagenome | biome: human gut; feature: human-associated habitat; material: faeces | place: Austria | collected 2013 | reverse complement strand
ATGCCATGGCTAGAGGACTTGAAATTTCCTAGGGGTTATCAGATGGGTACTCACAAAATAAAATAAACAAAAATAAAGTAAATCAATTTTTTTGATATTTTACCTTTGTACATAAACACAATGTAACATAGATTCAAAAGTAGAATAATCCACCGACTATGAAATGTCATCCCATTCTGATTTAAATACCACTGAATTAAAACTACTGTTACGTATGTTGGCAAGACAAATTTATTGTTTTTGAATTCACTAAAAGACCTGATAAAAAGTGTTAAAAACAATAAATTTAAAGATACTGATATGAACATCATAATGATTTAAATAAAGATCTATAATAATTGTCAATAAAGGTCTTTTTATAAAATTTTGACAAAGGAATTTTCTCATTGTTCGATAAGAAAAGATCTCTTTCATCTTTACTAATACCAGAAATATATTTAAGATTTACCACATAACATTTATAAGGTTGCGCAAAGCCATATTCTGTTAATTTTTCAATCCAATATTTCAAAGGGTAACTTGTTTTTATTTGTACTCCATTTAAAAAGTGAAGTACAGTTGCACGATTTAAAAATTCAACATAGAGAATCTTATCATAGTGAATTTTATATGGTGCAATTTTAGAATCATAGAACCCCATATATTTTTGAAATGTCGCACCTAGTACATTCTCCATTTCTTCATTAAATATATTTTCATCAATTGGTTTTAAAAAATATCGCTTGGCATCGATAGAATACCCATCAATTAAATACTGTGAGTATTTAGAAGTAATGATGATCATTAATTCCGGATAAACTTTTCTAAGTTTTTTAGAAAATTCAATTCCATTATTATTTCCGATTTCTACATCCAAAAATAATATGTCTACATTAGAAAAGGTATCCAAATTCTCATTTAATTTTAATTCAATATTAATCTTGTGATCGATATTACGTTTATTAAAATAATGGATGCATAACTTTTCAAGATCTTTAGAATCTTTTAAATCATCATCAATTATCAATACATTCAACATAACCCTTTCCCCCTAATCTGTATGAATGAACGTGCAGAAAGTTGCTTCAAAAATCGTTTTCTTTAATTACCCAGTCAATTCTTTATATATGTCCTGAGCATTTTCATGATCACTACATACATATATGACAATTATATATTAATAAGAACTGACTTCCAAAATTAAATGATCGGTTCAATTTTTGAATGTATGTATTATTTTGATTATATATGATGTTAAATAGATAATGCATATGTCGTGCATAAGAGGACAAAATATCGCATAAGACGATTTGGTGAAACCTTCTAGAGCCAATCATGTATACTATAATTCATTGTAACTAGGAGGATCAAAATTTTATGACCTTTAAAACAACAACTACGAAAAAAGAACAAATAGACTATATCAAAAAATATGCTTTCTTCTTAATTCCAAAAGGATATCTAATTTATGTTATTTTTTCCTTTTGTGCCTTATTTATCATTTTTATTGATACATTATTTGAAGGTAGTTACCTGGTTTCCATTCTCGCTTTTTTTGGTATCCTAGTTTGTCTATACATCGTAACTAGTAGAATAAAAACACCAGAATACACTGCAACAGATGATATGAATTGTGTTACAAAAATTGAAATAAATGATAAAGAAGTAATTGGTATAGCACCAGATAAAACTGTTAAAGAAACCTTGACAAGCTATACAAATTTTTTAGTTATAAGAGACGGAATACTTTTAATCACTTATAACAATGATCAAAAGAAAAAAGGATTAACTATGCTATTTGTTCCTATACCCAAAACCTATTCTATACAAAAACAAGAATTAATCGATTTACTTTGTAAATACGATATTAAAAGTTTTAATATTTTACATCATTATTAAAAAAAACAAATCAATTTCTTTTCTAGATTATTATCTCTATCCTATTTTAGATATTTCAAAAAAACACGGATAACCGTGTTTTTTTGTGAACTTTACAATATAACCCCATATAGCATTCAAGCAGCAGAATATATAAAAAAAGATCATCTTTCTTCATCTCAACAATACGGAAGAAATCTGTGATTTGATGCATTCTTTTCTTGATTGATAATAGAATTCCCTTTGTATCACAGCCTGTATACTCTCTTGCCAATGTGAATAGAACTTCATATCTATTGATATACTTGCCTTCTTGCACCTACATATCCTTGTGACCTTTTAAGAACTTTTCAATCATTATACACAAAACAAAATCAGATGAGCACTTGATCATACCGTTCCTCTAGATCAAAATTTTTAAAAATATAATAATATACTGTATTTATCGCATATTTCAGAATTTTCTATAACCAAATTGATTATAAATTGTGTTATAATCATATAGTTAAAGATTATAAGGAGAGAAATACCTATGAATTTGGATAGCAGTAAACCGCTATATAGGCAGGTAGAAGCAGATATAAAAAGCAAAATAGTTTCAAAAGTATATGTCGCCGGAGAAAAGATGCCTACTGAAAATGAGCTCAGCGAACAATACAATGTCAGTAAAATTACCATACGTAAAGCCATCCAGAGCCTTTCAGATGAAGGCTACGTAAAAAAGGTACAGGGAAAAGGCACTTTTATCACCTATAAAAAAGAAAAGATGTACTTAAATAAACCTCGCGGATTTAAAGAAACACTTTCCAGCAAAGGTCATTCTTCTAAAAATGATATTATTCAAGCATCTTTTCTTAATGCGGATGGAGACATCTCGGAAAAACTGTCCATTCCTTTAAATACAAAAGTCGTCTATCTGGAAAGACTTGTATGGGAAGATAACGAACCTATAGCTATCGATAGAATTTATATCGAAGATGAAAAATTCCCTGGCTTCATCACCAAGCTGAGCAAAGATCGTTCCTTTTACACTATATTAGAAAAAGACTATAATATCCAACCTAAACGTGCCATTTATGAAATTGATGGCATCATTGCTCAGAATCAACATGCGGATCTTTTGAAATGTAACATCGGAGATCCATTGTTTTCCATCAATAAAATCAGTTATGACTTTGAAGATAAGCCAATTCATTATTCATCAACAATTGTCAGATGCGACAGAGCAACTTACGTCGTTCATACAGACAACTCCAACATAATGAACACAAAAACCAAATCAAAATAACATAAAAAAAGCCCATCAAATCATATAAAATGATTTGTATGGGCGCTTTTCATTTGCCTAGTCTTGTTTACATCTCTATTTAATCCTATACTTCGATTATGGACACTACTTATCATTCAAATATTTCAGTTGAAACTTTATCACTTTTAGATTGTGATGTTCGAAACTTTGATTTCAATCATCCTATTAAAAACATCTTCTTCGATAATATGGAATACATTCGAAAATTAGATGCTTCTGGTAAAGCTCGTCCTTGTATTTTAGACAATGTAGAACGTTCTCTTCTTTGCCATACATGCTATCTTGGTTTTGATCAGTTTGACTGTACCGATTGTGACAACTGGAACATTATCCCTCATTCATGCCATTCCAGGTTCTGTAATGCATGTGGTGTTAAGTATCAAAAAATTCTTGCAGCCAAAGCTCAGGCTATGTGTGTTGATGTTCATAACCGTCATATTGTTTTTACAACAACAAAGAACAGGATGTGCTTAACAGAGTGCATGAACTATTAGAACAGCATCAGAAATTCAAACAAACACTTACTCAAAGAAAAGCCAATCTACAATACAAATTAAAGAAACTAAGATTCAGAACTTTGTGTCAGACACCTATAATCATGATATGCTTAAATGCAGATGTGGTCATCTTATGGACTAGATCAGTTCTGACATCCATTTAAAGGATACCGACACAATGACAGATACTACAGAGCAGTTTGTCTTGATGAAATGCGAGAAATGTGGTTACACAGAAAATGTGCCTATACATGACATCCTTATGCTTAGACAACTAACTACACCTGATGACACTGAAGACCATCTTCTTTGCCCCTTCTGTTTACATGATATGTATCGTATAGATTCACCTAGATTCAAACATAATTAGGTCACATAAAATATACATATGTTTTCATCATGCTCGAATGAAATAATAATGATTATCCCGGGGGAAATCTCCCCGAGATTTGTCTCATGCGACGCATTGAAATTCTTACCATATAAAAAAAAGATGGTTTTGCATATCTGAATATGCATTGCCATCTTTTTTTGGGTTCCCAATCTGAAATTATATATATTTGAAAGAGAAATTAAATGTTATTAGAGAATTCCAAGGCCACCCATAACCATTCCAAACAGAATGATTCCAATTAATAATGCGTTAGTATTCACTTTCTTCTGAATAAGCTTGTAAATACTCATAGTAAATACAAGTGGTAATAACTTAGGGAAGATAGTATTTAACATATCCTGCAAAACAAGAGATGTACCACCATCCTGGAACTGTAACGGTGTAGTAATGTTTACCATACCTGCAACCATTCCACCTACAACCGCAAGACCTACGATAGAAGCGAAATGCATGACACGATCCATAAAGCCTCCCTGATAGAGTTTTGCAAGGTATTTATTACCAGATTCATATCCAAGGAAAGTTGTATAATACGCAAACAGTAATGATGGAATTGCAAACAATACTACAGCCAAGATTGGGCCTAACACACTTCCTTGCTGTGCAAAGGATAAACCGATACCAAATGTGATGATTCTTAAAGTTCCCTGGAAGAAACTGTCCCCAATACCTGCAAACGGTCCCATCAAACTTGTTTTAATCATAGAAATGGATTCTGTCTGGAAATCACCTTCTTCAGAATTGGCATTCTGCTCTTCCATAGAAGCTACAAGACCCATAATAAATGGTGTCATCTGAGGTGTACAGTTAAAGAATTCCATATGACGTCTGTACGCATCTTTTTTTCTTTCTTCATCATCTGCATATAATTTATCTAAGACCGGAGACATTCCGCACATGAATCCCATGTGCATCTGGCGTTCATAGTTCCAGGAACACATGATTGTCAAAGATCTTAAGAAAACTTTACGCAAATCTTCTTTTGTTAATTTCTTCTGTTCCATAATTATACATTTGCTCCTTTTCCATAGAGTACCTTATCTAAGATGTATGCCAGAATAACGGCAAACAGTGTTACGGCAACCAGATCCAATCCGGAGTAAGCAACAATCAGGAAGCCTAACATAAAGTAAGGAAACATCTTTTTAGACAACATAGTACTTAATAACATTGCAAATCCAAGTGCAGATAACAAGTTACCGGATACTGTCAAACCTTTTGTTATAACTTCAGGAATCGAATTCACAAAGTTACTAACTAAATCTGTTCCTAAATACACGGCTAAAAAGACAGGAATAAAGTATACTAAACAGTTGAAGATAAAGGACCACCATAAATGAATATGAACTGCCTTTTTACATTTACCTTCATCAATTGCCTTATCTGCAATATGTGAGAACTGTGCAATCACCATACGCATCAGTACACTCAGGAATTCACCTGCAACTGCTACAGGAATAGCAAGTGACAGAGCTTCTTCTGTAGTAGCACCCGAAAGGATAGCAAACGCAGTAGCAATGACACTTCCCAGTTGCATGTTTGGAGGACCAGCAGCACCAATAGCCACAAAGCCCATGGACATCAATTCTAATGAGGCGCCAAGGATAATTCCCTGTTTCATATCGCCTAAAACTAAGCCGGCCAATGTACTCAAAATAAGAGGTCTTCCGATATTCTGGCGTCCAATCAATCTGGAGTCAACAACCGCAACCAATGAGACCAAGCCTAATAATATAGCCTTAATTAACATAATATTTCTCCTTAATTATGATATTATTATTCAAAATTTGCGTGTTCAATCGGTGAAGTAGGCACCATCTGAATAGTGATCTTCTTACCCATGGAAATCAACTCTTTAGTTGAAGCAAGTTCCTCTTCATTCAAGAAAATAGCTTTACCATATGCCTTAGAACCATTCTTCTTTGCCACACCACCATAATTGATTTCTGTAACTTCTGGCAATTCTTTAACAAGCTGTACAGCTTCTTTAGGTCCTTTAACAACAATCATGATATTTTTATCTGCATTCTTTGCCACAACTTCCTTTACTTTAGAAAATGGAATGATGCTTAATTCACAATCTGCTGGTTTAGCAATGCTAAGAGCCATCATACTTATTGGATCATTAGGCACTTTATCATCTGCCACAATAATATAATTTACTGACATTTGTTTTGTCCAGGAAAAGATTACCTGACCATGCAGAAGACGATGGTCAACTCTAACTAATTTAATCATACATTACCTCCATCTAATAATTTGTTATAAAACACCATACTACGGGATGCATTTGCACAAATTTCTTCTATATTCAGTTCTTCCCAGGAAATGCCGTTTTTCTTCATAGTCATGAGTTCTAAAACAAATGGAAGATTGATACCCGCAATAAATTTTCTGGATGAATTGATAAATGGTAAAGATACATTTGCAGGTGATCCCCCAGGAAGATCCAACAGAACTACCAGATTTCTATCTTTATAGACTCCATCTATCATAGTTTTTATCTTCTCTGAAAAATCTTCCAGAGATTCAGCATTTTCAAAACTCAATGTCCCAAAATCATCATCGTCGATATCCAGAATTAATTTCAGTGCACCTTCATAACCTTTACATAAACTACTATGCGTAATCATTAACACATCAAATGCATCTTTCATATTTCATACCATCCTTTTGTATTTCATCTAATAGTGGAATACCCTCATGCAAAGAGGATATAATTTTCACTGTCTGCCGTTGCTGTATTTCGGTGGCCTGAACTAAATCCGGCACCATCACAACAGGAATTCCTGCAGACCACGCAGCCTGTACTCCTACAGCAGAATCTTCAAACACGAGAGCATTATCTTTGCAAACATTCATAGTATCAATCACATTCAGATACACATCCGGAGATGGCTTTGTATGTTTTACCTCATCCCCGCAGCATATATAATCAAAATACTGTATCAAATGTAATTTTCTTAAACGTTCCTCTGTCAAGACTCTACTGGTAGAAGTAGCTACTGCACACCGAATACCTGTCATTTTAATGTAGTTCAGAATTTCATAGACACCCGTTTTGACTTCCAACTGACTTTCCAGTCTTTTAAGGCCTGTTTGTCGTGCAGTATCTAGAAATTCCTCTGTAGAGCATTTTCCTTGTAAAACAGTATTAAGAAATTCTCTTACAGCAATTCCAGTCCGCCCAACTACATGCAAAAATGATTCCTGTGTCCATTCTGAAATCCCATAGGATTCAGCTACATCACACCAAACATCCTGCCAGACCCTTTCGGTATTCAATAATAAACCATCTACATCAAAAATGACAAGTTCCAGCGACATATTTTTTCCTCTTAGTATTCCATCTGCCACATGTAACGACGAACGTCTAAAGAATGTCCGCGTTCAAATGCAATGGCTTCCACAAAGTGACGAATGACAACACCTGTAAGAATTGCAGCTACGTATTGTCTAGCTTCCTCAGCAACATTTGATAAATCAAGATCTTTCTGATCAAGAACTAACAAATCTTCTGTAAATTTCTTAGCAAAATTTTCAACACGTTCATCAAGGAATCTAGTCTTACCAATGCTCTTTACAAGCATAAATGGAACATCATAGTCTGTAACTTCAAATGGTCCATGGAAGAATTCACCGGAATGAATGCAACCGGAATTAATCCACTGCATTTCCATAAACCAGCACATTGCTGTGGAATATACTTCACCATAGTTAATACCACTACCAATTGTATAAATCGTCTTTTTACGTTTATTATCTTTTGCCCACTGTTTAGCCTGAGCATCATACTGTTCTTTTGCTTTTGTAGATAACTCTGTTAACTTTTCCAACTCTTTAAAGCAAATATCCCATTTTGCATCAGCTGCAAGAACACCAAGTAGCTTGAATAGCAATCCGTAAAGAATACCTTTATTCTTATCAGAATCGCTGACATCTTTACCCCAGTCATAATGTACTGGATATTCTGCAGCTTCCCATAATGGAGAACCTTCTAAATTAGATAAACAAATTGTAATTGCGCCCTTAGATCTTGCAAGTTTTGTAGCAGCAACTGTTTCTGGAGTATTACCTGAATGTGAGCATGAAATAACCACTGATTTTTCGCATAGATTTTTAGGTGTATCATATACAAACTCATTTGCAGTGTATACATGTGATGGAACAGAAGACTCCTTATCAAATAAATACTGACCTGCCATTAGCACTGCCTGAGAACCACCGCAAGCCACGAAATAAACTTCGTTAACTTCCTTTCTGGAAGATACTGCTTCAACAGCTGTTTTAATTTGTAATTCATGTAAGTTTCTCATATTTTCCCTCCTGAATGATTATATATCATTATGTGTCCTTACATAACCTATTATATTGATAGCATATTTTTTGTCAAGCGCTTTCATTTACTTTTTTTTGCTATATTAGCAATCGGCTAATCTACAATCGTGTATGGATCGATGAAAAGTACGTAGAAGATTATCAAGTGCTGGAATCTAATAACGAAAAGCACCCAAGAGGATTGTCGAAAACAAAGATATGCATCGTAGTAGCTATTGATTCCAATAAGAATATGGCAATGATCAATAATATGTGCAGCTGGTTGAAAAGATATATCTGGAGGTTTATAGGAATGGAAGTAGAAAACTTACAGTCTTATTTAAATTGGTTTATATATCTGCAGAGATGTAAAGAGAGAAATACACAGATTATTTTATGCTCTCCAGTAACTCATAATAAAAAAACTCCCATGTTACCATACTTTTGTAATCAGATCATGTTATGCATTATTTTTTCCTCTTATACATATCTAGTCAATATTTAAAATAATAGAGTATACTTAAATTAGAAAGGCAGGCACTTAACTATGAAAAAATTAGCTATCGTAATCACCAGTCTACTTTTAATCACTGGATGCTCTTCTACACCTACCATCACAAACACAAATAATATTAAGGAGTATATTCTAAAGGATAATGTAGCTTATGATTCATTCTCTTCATATAGTGATTCAGATACAATTATTCGTTTGCCAAATGGAGAATATATACATGGAACAAAAGAAGTGAATGGAAAATATTATGATAGTGATCAAGATTCAGGGGCTATTCAGGCAAAAAAAGCTAAATATTATGCTTTACTAGCTATGGATGTAAATAACTATTTAACTGAAGAATTTGAGGGATTCAATGATTCAGATGAGGTTTTCTATAATAAGAAAAATGGTGGCTTCACAGATGCATCTACAGTCATGGATGAAAATGGTAACGAAAAAGACTTAGCCAATAATCCAAATTATGATTCTATGACAGTAAAAGAAGCAAAAGAAAAAGAATACAATCGTTTGATCCAAGAAGATGCTAAAGAAGAAAAGAAAAATCTGTCTTCTCCAGTAAGTGAATTAAACTCATTATTGCCAAAAACAGATTCTATTTCACGAACGGTTTTCAACAAAAAGAATAAATATGCCATTCATTATTATGAAGTAGAAGAAAATGAATATTTTGACTACATAAAGAAAATAAAGGAGAAAGGTTTTGATTCCATGGATCCAAATTCTCCAGAAAAATCTTTTTTAGGGATTAACAACGATAATATATTAGTCAATATACACTATGATGCAACAAATAAAATCCTTGATTTAGACATTCGAAGACAATAAGTTTTACTCACCAAAAGTCCAGACAACATTAGATTGTCTGGACTCTTTTTTGATGAAAGCAAAAAAAGACTGGAATTTTCATCCAGCCTTTGATATTAGAATAATCCTACGATTTTACCATCTTCATCCACATCCATGTCTAATGCACTTGGATGTTTTGGAAGTCCTGGCATTGTTAATACTTTACCTGTTAGAGCAACAATGAAGCCAGCACCTAAACTTGGGCGTAATTCACGAACTGTAATTCTAAATCCTGTAGGACGACCCATTACTTTACCATCATCTGACAATGACATTTGTGTTTTGGCCATACAAATTGGTAATTTATCCCATCCCAATTCATTGAACTTCGCAATTTGTGACTGTGCTTCTTCTGTAAAATCAACACCATCTGCACCATATACTTTTTTGGCAATGGTTTCTATTTTTTCTTCAATAGTCTTATCTAAATCATATAAAGGAGCATAGTTATTTTCTTGATCACATAACGCAACGACTTTGTTGGCTAAATCAATAGCGCCTTCTCCACCTTTTGCCCATACTTGGGATAATGACATTGGGTGGTTGTTTTCTTCGCACCATTTTTCTAATGCTGCTACTTCAGCCGGTGTATCTGTCACAAACTCATTGATCGCAACAATGTATGGTAAACCAAATTGTTGTACTGTATCAATGTGTTTTGCTAAATTTTCACATCCTGCAAGCATAGCCTCTACATTTTCTTCTTTTAAATCTTCTAAGGCAATTCCACCATGTTGTTTTAAGGCACGAATTGTCGCAACAATCACAACCGCATTCGGTTTAAGATCAGCCAATCGACACTTGATATCCAAGAATTTCTCAGCACCTAGATCCGCACCAAATCCAGCTTCTGTAACTGTATAATCTGCAAGTTCTAGACATGCTTTTGTGGCAATGACAGAGTTACATCCATGCGCAATATTCGCAAACGGACCACCATGAATCAATACTGGATTATGTTCAAGAGTTTGAACAATGTTAGGCAATACGGCATCTTTCATAACCATAGCCAATGCGCCTTCAATGCCCAAATCATGTACATATACAGGCTTATCATCATAAGTATATGCCACAAGCATTTTTCCAAATCTTTTCTTTAGATCCATTAAATCATCCGCCAAACATAAAGCTGCCATGATTTCACTTGCGACAGTAATATTAAATCCATCTTTACGTTCAACTCCATTGGCTTTTGCACCACAACCAATGGTAATATTACGCAAAGTACGATCATTCATATCTAAACAACGTTTAAATGTTACTTTTTCAGGATCAATATTCAATTCATTTCCCTGATGAATCACATTATCTAAGCATGCACTAACTAAGTTATTAGCTGTTGTAATCGCATGCATATCTCCAGTAAAGTGAAGGTTAATATCTTCCATTGGTACAACTTGGGCGTAGCCACCACCTGTAGCTCCACCTTTTAATCCAAATACAGGACCTAAACTTGGTTCACGTAAAGCCATCATCGTTTTTTTACCTAAACGATTTAAGGCATCACCTAAACCAACAGTTGTCGTACTCTTTCCTTCTCCAGCCTTAGTAGGATTAATAGCTGTGACTAATACTAATTTTCCATGAGGATTATTTTCAATAGATTTTAAATAATCAAAAGACAATTTAGCTTTATATTTTCCATAATGTTCCAAGCTATCTGCAGGAATTCCAATTTTTGCGGCAACCTTTTCAATTGGTTCCATGACACATTCTTGTGCAATTTCTAAATCTGTTTTAGCCATTTTACATATCCTTCTTTCCAATATCATTTCTGTGAAATAAATCTTTACATTGAATCTTTTCTAATTCTTTATATGTATGATCAAATGCAGTCTGTAAGTCATCTTCTAGAGTAACGACCATTAAAACACGGCCTCCATCTGTTACCAATCCTTCATCTGTCATTTTTGTTCCCATGTGGAAAACCAATCCATCTACATCATCTACACCTGTAATCAAAGATCCTTTTGTAGAGCTTGCAGGATAGTTTGTACTAGCTAAAACAACACCGTGACTCACTTTATCTGTCCATTTTAGTTCAACTGGTTTATTATCCATTAAATCTAAAATAGCTTGGATAAAATCACTTTCTAAACGAGGCAAAATAACTTCGGCTTCTGGATCTCCAAAACGTGCATTGAATTCAATTGTTTTAATACCTTTTTCTGTCAACATCAATCCACCATATAAGAATCCAGTGAATGGAACACCCTCTTTAACCATAGCACTTGCCATTGGTTTCATAATTTCATTCATGGCTTCATCGATAATTTCAGAAGTAATCTTCTTAACTGGACTATAAGATCCCATACCACCTGTATTTGGGCCTTTGTCTCCATCAAATACACACTTGTGATCTTGGGCTACTTCTAAAGGTACAACTCTTTCATTGTGTACTAGACAGATCAAAGAAAATTCAAATCCAAATAAACATTCTTCAATCACAACCGAATTATTTTCAATCGCAAAGGCAATGTCCAAGGCTTCCTTAGCCTGTTCTAACGTAGAAGCTACTGTAACACCTTTTCCAGCTTTTAAGCCATCTTCCTTAATAACAATAGGAGCACCTTGTTCTTGTACGTATGCCCATGCAGATTCTAAATCATAGAATGTTTTATATGCAGCTGTTGGAATATTGTATTTTGCCATGATTTTCTTGGCAAAATCCTTACTTGATTCGACCTGAGTTGCTTTTTTATCTGGCCCAAAAACCTTTAGGCCTTCTTTTTTTAACGCATCTACAACACCTAGAGCTAAAGTTGCCTCAGGACCTACGATGGTTAAATCTACATTTCTTTCTTTTGCCAAAGCGACAAGACCTTCTACATCATTGTCTTTCACATTGACACATTCTCCAATTTTTGCCATTCCAGGATTACCTGGAGCACAAATCAACTCATCACATAAAGCTGAACGTTTGCATGCATACGCAAGCGCGTGTTCACGTCCGCCCTTACCGATAACTAGTATTTTCATTGCGTTTTAATCTCCTTTTTCTTTACCATTCAATCATAACAGAAAAAAGTCCCTAATGGGTCTTTATTCACAATTTTTTTAACAGAAAAAAGGTAGAACATTATATTCTACCCCCTTTGTTTTCTAAACCTTTAAGAATTGTGCTACATCTAGCACGAAAATTGTGGCTCCACCAACAGTAACTTCCACAGGAAAACTTGCATAACGGCCAATATCATAACTAGCTGTACTAGGTACAATTTCCGTTCGCTTACTTGAATATTCCTTGATGATATCTATAGCTGCTTCCACTTTTTCGTCTTCACAACCAATGATCAACGTTGTATTGCCTGCGCGAAGGAATCCACCAGTCGTCGCCAATTTAGTAACAGAAAAACCATTTTTATTTAGTGCATTACTTGCCACTGGACTATCGTCATTTGATAAAATTGCTAGGATAAGTTTCATAGTGCTTCCCCCACCTTTCTAAGGTTATTATATAAGAATTTATGCGCAACTACAACAAGAAAAAAGAACCATAATCTTTAGAACAATTCCTCTTATTTCATGTATAATAGATATAGAGTTTAAAAGGGGTTAATTATGTTTATGGAATTTAATTTTTTGTGCACAAAAAAAGACTGTATCCTATCTTTTGAGGGTCAACTATGACAAATAAAAAAAGAAAAGATACTTTCGGAAATGGCTTGATTGCTTTTTTATTTATATGCATGATATTTTTGATGGGTTATGCTTTTAAAAATCCTATATTATTATATTCTACAAATCCAGAAGTAGAGATCAATCATGAATATGATCCAAAGACAAACATTCAACAAGTCTTCTATCATTCGGATTCTAGTGTTCAAGTTTCAAGTGATATCGATACTAAAAGAGTAGGTAATTATACAGTTACTTATCAAATAAAAGACTATAAAAAAACGTGTACAGTCTCAGTAAAAGATACGAAAGCGCCAAAGCTAAAAGTTAAAACGTACACCACCGACTTAAAAGAAGATGTGAAACCCAATTCTTTTGTAGAAAGTGTTGAAGATGATTCAAAGGTTACCTTATCTTTTAAAAATAAAGTGACCAAAGATGAAAAACAAACAGTGACGATCATAGCTAAAGATGCATATGGAAATTGCACAATGAAGGATACGACACTTACGTTAAAAAAAGATACTGAAAAACCTGTTATTAGTACAGATCCAATTAATGTCTATACAGATTCAAAACCGAACTATAAATCTTATATTGAAGTAATGGATAACTTAGATTTAAATCCAAAGATCAAAATCGATTCTTCAAAAGTAAAGACAAAAAAAGAAGGCACTTATAAATTAACGGTTACGGCAACGGATCGTTCTGGCAATAAGGCTAAGAAAAAGATTAGTGTCGTTGTTGAGAAACCTACAAAAGTCGTTTATCTAACATTTGATGATGGTCCAAGTGAAAATACAGATAAAGTATTAAAGATACTAAAGAAATATGATGCGAAAGCTACATTCTTTGTGACTGGAAACAATCAAAAATATAATGATTCCATTCGAAAAGCAGAAAAACAAGGAAATACAATTGCACTTCATACATATACGCATGATTATGCGACAGTCTATTCGTCTACAGAAGCATATTTTAATGATTTACAACAAATACGTGATATGGTTAAACAAATCACAGGAAAAGCTCCAAAATATATTCGTTTCCCTGGTGGTTCAAGCAATATGGTTTCTGCCAACTACTCTCAGGGTATTATGTCAAAACTTGATAATATGGTGCATGAAAGAGGTTATGAATATTTTGACTGGAACTGCTCAAGTGGGGATGCCGCTTCAAACAGCGTACCTGCTCAAACAATCGTCGATAACTCAACGAATTGTAACTATGATCAAATAATGTTGTTGTTCCACGACTCAAGTCCTAAAACTTCTACAGTTGAAGCTTTGCCAGACATTATTGAAAACTATAAAAGTCGTGGTTATGTATTTAAAGCAATCAGTGATGATACACCAATATTCCATCATGGAGTCAATAACTAAGTCAGCAAATTGCTGGCTTTTTTTATGCAAAAAAATCGAAGGAATTAACCCTCGATTACTGCTTTGTAGTACTTTAATAGATCTTGCATCAATTCAATACTTTCTTCAACCTGATCTTCATTCATCACAACAACTTTTGTGTAGTTATGTAAAAGTATAGGTCTAGAAACATTATATGTTTCTGCCAAATGATTGACCCAATCCTCCGCTTCTAAGCCTTGCTGCTTTGTAATAACACCTTCTGATACAATTACACCTTTTACATCTGCAAGAGATACGGGAACACTCCATTTGACAAGTCCTGCATGACATGCATATTTTTGCGGTTTATTTGATTTTAAAGCTCCTGTATAATTTTCAAATGTACATTCATCACATTGGCGTAATGCAGATGAACTTGTTTTTAAACATTTACAAAAGAAATTCTTTTCCTTTGCACTGCTAATTTCTGTCTCGTCTTGCACGAAATAGCATCTTAATCCAGTAATATGGTAATACGCATCCATTACCTTTTTGATTGCTTCTTCAGGCAACATAAATAACACCTCAAATCCTTTTCCTTCTTTAATTAAATCACTTTAAGTGATTGATTTCAAGCATATTGTAAGCCGTTTCAAACGTTTTTTTGTAAATTAAAACCAGATATTTCCACCTGGTTTCTTGAATTATTAAATTCCTTTAATTTCATGAAATGCATGCTGTGCAGCAATGGCACCATCGTTACATGCCGTAATAACCTGTCTTAAATTTTTGTCAATGACATCGCCCGCTGCATAAATTCCTGGAATTTTTGTTTGACGATCATCATCGACTAGAACATAGCCACGCTCATTTAATATACCTAAATCTTGTACACAATCCGTATTTGGATCTTGTCCAACATAAGGGAAGATACCTGAACATTCTATAACTTGTTTTTCATGAGTATCCACATTTTCAAGTTCAATACCGGATACTTTTCCTTCTAAACTAAGAATTTGAACAGGAATATGCTTCTTAATGACATGAATCTTTGCATTCTCTTCAATTTGTTTTTGAATATGTTCTTCAGCTCTAAATACGTCTCTGCGAATCACAATCGTTACACTGCGTGCAAGCCCGGCAAGATAAATCGATTCCTCTAATGCCGAGTTTCCTCCACCAATCACTACAACCTCTTTATCTCTAAAAAATGCACCGTCACAAACTGCACAGAAAGAAACACCATGTCCTAGATTTTCATTTTCCCCAGGAATATTCAATAAACGTTCTTTTGTTCCTGTCGCAAGAATGACAGCTTCCCCTTTCACAACATTCCCATCGCTTAAATATACATTTTTGTTTTCATCGATTTTATTGACTTCACCATACGCATATTCAGCTTGAAAAGATGTTGCCTGTTCAAACATATCCATTGCGAGCTGTGTACCTTCAATATCTTTTATACCTGGATAATTACTGATTTTATTTGTCTTAATCAATTTTCCACCAGGCGCTCCATTTTCTAATATCAAAGTTTTAAGTCCTGCCCTTGAACCATATAATGCTGCGCTTAAACCAGCAGGGCCGGCACCAACTATTACCAAATCGTATTGTCGCTCCATATGCGATCCTCCTTACATAATGATACTAACTGCATTAAATCATCGATAACCTTACATGGATGTGCTTTGTCTAAAGCTTCGCGTTGTTTTTCATCTACACTAAACCCTACAGAATAGGCAGCCATATTTTTTGCGGCTACAATATCCGCAACATTATCACCGACATAAATACAATCGTCATGACTAGTATGTAATAAGTTGCATACTTCAATCAAGCCAGATGCACTTGGCTTCGGTTCGGGCAAATTTTCTTTTCCCAATACAACCTTGAAATAGCCGTCTAAACCAGCTTGTTTTAGTCCTCTTTTCACAACTTCAATACGCTTATTTGATACTACCGCACACTGTATATTTTGTTCTTTTAATCCCTCTAACATTTCTTTGGCATGAGGCACTTCCTTTAACAGATCTTTATGCAAAGATTTATTGATTACTTGATAACGATCAATAATACTTTGTACCTGATCTTCTGGGAAATACTTTGAAAAAGTTACTTCTAGCGTTGGTCCAAAGAATGAATACAGTTCTTCATTTGATAATTCATAATCGGGTTTTAATTCTTTAAAAACTCTTCTAAATGTTTCAAAAACTAATTGTTGTGAATCAATCAACGTTCCATCCAAGTCAAACAAAACAATCGGTTTCTTTTTCCAGTGAAAAGCTTCATGAAATACGCCCATTAAGCCAAGACAACCAACAACCATTAAAGCTAAAGATACAAGTTGAGCTGTGCGAAGGCCAAATACCATTAAAGAATCTGTTCGCATTCCTTCAACCACAAAACGTGTAATTCCATACCATACCATATACATAAATCCGCAGTCACCGCGTCTTTTATACCAGTATTTGCGGAAAATAAATGTGATAAACAAGAATCCTAATAGATTACATACACTTTCAAATAAGAAAGTAGGCATACGATAGGCTCCATCAATAAACATTTGATTTTTAATAAACGCTGGATAATGCGCAAAGAAACTCTCAGATACAATCCCACCATAGGCTTCTTGATTCATAAAGTTTCCCCAACGACCAAAGGCTTGTGCCAATAACACGGTTGGCATAATCAAATCAAACATTCTAAGAAATGAAATGTTGCGTTTCTTAAAGAAGAATAAACTAAATATAGCTCCTGCAATCAAGCCTCCATGTATGGCCAAACCACCATTCCAAATGGCTACAATTTCATTTAGGTGTGAAGAATAATAATTCCATTCAAAAATAACATACCATGCTCGAGCTCCCAAAATTCCAATAAACAACATAGGAACTACATAATCGTCTAGAACTTCAGGTGCATACCCCCATTTTTTCATTGTTCTTTGACATAGTAAATAGGCACACAATGCGCCTGTTAAAATTAAAACGGCATACCAAGCAATTTCTAAAGATCCAAAAGAAACAAAAATTCTAGTGTTCGGAAACAGATGCATCGAATTCCTCCTTCTTATTATCAGAGATTTGTGCTAGCACTCGCTCTTCAAATTCTTTAGCTGAATCTAAGCCATCTTTCAACAATAAGAAGTTTGTCACAGCCGTTTCAATAACAGATGACATTGGACGTCCTTGAGAAACCGGAATAGTCATCTTTAAAATTTTGATTCCTAAAATCTCATTGTATTCTTTTTCTTCAATTCCAACTCGATCATATTCATAAGAATCATTAAATGGTTCTAGATCAATTTGAAATTCAATTTGTGTTTCATGGGCAACAGCTCCTACTCCATACATACGAGAAACATTGATAATTCCAACACCTCTCAGTTCCATGAACCCTTCTAACATAGGTGTCGTTCTTCCTACCAAATCATCGTGTATTTTGTAACAATCAATACGATCATCACCAACTAATTGATGGCCTCGTTTGATAAGTTCCAAGGCAATTTCGCTTTTTCCCATACCACTTCGACCGGTAATCAATACACCAACCCCAAATACACGCACTAATTCTCCATGAATGATTACAGATTCTGCAAGACATTCATCTAGATAGTTTGTGATACTAACGATTGCGTGTGATGTTTGATGTTCTGTTTTAAATACAGGGAAATTTTTACGTTGTGCTATCTCTTTTAAAACAGGAGGACACTCATGCCCATGCGCAACCACAATACATGGTGTACTATCTCCTGTCAAAAATTCAAAAGAACGACGCTGAGAAATTTCATCCATCTGCTCTTCGATATATCCTATTTCTTTATCTCCAAGTACGACAAGACGTTTTGTTTGTGTGTCTGGAAAATATCCAGCTAGTTCTAATCCAGGGCGATTTGTATCCGCCAAAGTCAACGGACGATTTAATGAGTCTGAATCCCCAGTCACAATAGTCCACATGAATTTTTTAGCTAAATCACGAACAATTACTTTTGCCATGGTCTCCTCCTTTTTCTAACATTGGTTTTAAATATTGACCTGTATAACTCTCCTTACATGCAGCAACCTTTTCTGGAGTTCCCGTACAAATCACAGTTCCTCCTCCTTGTCCACCTTCAGGTCCCATATCTATAATTTGATCTGCACATTTGATCACATCCAAATTGTGCTCTATAACTAATACTGTATCACCGTGTTCTACAAGACGTTGTAGAACATCAATCAATTTCTTTACATCATCACTATGCAAGCCTGTTGTTGGTTCATCAAGCACAAATAATGTTTTTCCTGTTGCCTTCTTTTGAAGTTCACTTGCCAGTTTAACACGTTGTGCTTCACCACCAGATAATGTCGTAGCACTTTGACCTAACTTAATGTAAGAAAGTCCTACATCGTTTAATGTTTGTAGTTTATGTTTGATTTTTGAAACATTGCTGAAGAATTCCAAGGCTTCTTCAACCGTCATATCCAATACATCCGCAATCGTCTTACCTTTATAATGGACTTGTAGTGTTTCTTCGTTGTAACGCTTTCCACCACATTGATCACAAGGTACATAAACATCCGGTAAAAAGTGCATAGAAATACGTAAAATTCCATCACCTTGACAAGCTTCACAACGTCCACCTTTCACATTGAATGAAAAACGTCCTTTATCATAACCTAACATTTTAGCTTCTTTTGTCTGCGCAAATAAATCACGAATATCATCGAATACACCTGTATATGTAGCAGGATTTGAACGTGGCGTTCTACCGATTGGATCTTGTCCTATTTCAACAATTTTATCAATATTTTCGATTCCTTGAATTTCTTTACATGCCCCTGGCTTAATTCTTAATCGTCCTAGTGCATGTTGTAAACCATGTGTTAATACTTCTGTAACTAATGATGATTTCCCACTTCCTGAAACGCCAGTGACTACAGTAAATGTACCAAGTTTAATAGTTACATTCACATTTTTCAAGTTGTTTTGACTCGCTTTCACAATCTTTAGTTTCTTGCCATTTCCTTTGCGACGCGTTGCCGGTACTTCAATTCTTTTACGTCCACTTAAATAAGCTCCCGTAATTGAGTTTTCGTTCTGCATAATTTCTTCCGGTGTTCCTGCCGCAACGATTTGTCCGCCATGCACACCGGCACCAGGTCCTACATCCACAATATAGTCACTTGCCCGCATTGTGTCTTCGTCATGTTCAACCACAATTAATGTATTGCCTAAATCACGCATATCTTTTAACGCACCAATCAAACGATCATTGTCTCTTTGGTGTAAACCAATACTTGGTTCATCCAAAACATACATAACACCAGTTAAGCGGGATCCAATCTGTGTTGCCAAGCGAATACGTTGCGCTTCTCCACCTGATAAAGTGGATGCTAAACGATCAAGAGTTAAATAACTAAGTCCAACATGATTTAAAAATGAAAGACGGTTTTTAATTTCTTTAACCACCAACTCTGCAATCTTAGCTTGTGTTGGAGTTAATTCTAACTGATCCATAAAATCGATGGCTTCACTAATACTCATTTGCGTCCATTCATAAATGTTTTTTCCACCAACAAGTACAGATAGTGCCTGTTTATTTAAACGTGCTCCATGACATTTTGGACATTGGGCATCTGCCAAGAAAGAACCGTACCATTCTCGAGACATCGTTGAAGTAGTTTCCATATATCTACGTTCAATCATAGGGCAAACACCTTCAATGTATTCTAGCTTTGTTGAGACGATTCCCGAACGAGAATTCAACTGGTATGCGATTGGGACATCTGAACCATATAATAAATAGTTAAGCTTCTTTTTAGGTAAATCTTTGATAGGTGTATCCATGTCTATTTCATAATATTTAATAAGCGCATGAATTCTTTGCCATTCTAGATTTTCTGTATTTACAATATTTTTATAATAATGAATGCCGCCTTGGGCAATTGATTTGGTATCGTCCGGAATCAACAAAGATAGATCTACTTTCTGTGTAATACCTAGCCCTTTACATTCTGGACAAGCTCCAAAAGGAGCATTAAATGAAAATATTTTAGGTTCTAGTTTAGGTACAGAAAAACCACACACTTTACATGCATAATTGCTTGAAAATAATGTTTCAGAATCATTCGTTAGTAAAATAGCTAAACCATCGCTTAATTTGAGTGCAGTTTCTAATGAATCATGAAAACGCGAACGATCATCACTCTTTACAATGCGATCAACAACAACATCAATTGAATGTTTCTTGTTCTTATCTAAAGGTTCAAGTTCTTCAAGATACTTAATTTCTCCATCAATACGAACTCGAATATAGCCTTCTTTCATTAAACTTTCTAAAAGATCTTTATGTGATCCCTTTTTACCTTGAATCACTGGACTTAAAATTGTACATCTAGTTTTATCAGGTAGTTCCATGATTTTATCAATCATTTCCTTAATTGTATTTCCAGTAATAGGAATATGGTGATCAGGACAATAAGGGACACCAATACGTGCATATAATAAACGTAGATAATCATAAATTTCGGTAACTGTTCCTACAGTTGAACGTGGATTATTAGATGTAGTTTTTTGATCAATTGCGATAGCTGGTGATAATCCATCGATTTGATCAACATCAGGTTTTTCGCTATTGCCAAGAAATTGTCTAGCGTATGCGGATAGAGATTCCATATATCGACGTTGTCCTTCAGCATAAATGGTATCGAAGGCTAGAGAGGTTTTTCCACTTCCAGAAACGCCTGTCATAATGACTAATTTATCTTTAGGTATTTTTAAACTTATATTTTTAAGGTTGTTTTCACGAGCACCTTGTATTGTTATATACTTTTGGTCCATAATAAACCTCCTATGCACTTTATTATACCATAAACATCTATTCATGATATGTGAAAAAATGTGCAAGGAAAAAAGCCAGTTCTAAGTAAATAAAGACTTGGCTTTTGAATATAAAAGGCAAAAAAAAAGGACCCGGCAGCTAGCTATCTTCGCAGGGGCAAGCCCAACTATTGT
>OLSO01001137.1_pt1 | contig 21805 bp, 19 predicted proteins | sample 1672441 | NCBI WGS metagenome assembly OLSO01 (sample SAMEA3136686, study PRJEB25190) | human gut metagenome | biome: human gut; feature: human-associated habitat; material: faeces | place: Austria | collected 2013 | reverse complement strand
GTAGATAAAACCACATAACTGAAAGATGAATTTACACACAAATTTGGACTTGACTTTTTTCTCGGGTTTTTTCCGGCTTTTGGGCTGGGTTTTGGGTGCTGTTTTGGTGATTTCTGCAGTTTCAGCTACTTTTTGCCGGGTCTTTTCCGGCTTTTGGGCTGGGTTTGGGGTGCTGTTTTGGTGATTTCTGCAGTTTCAGCTACTTTTTGTGAGGCTTCTGGCATAATGGTGGAAGCCCAACACCATAAATTAACAACAACATATTGAAAAAAGCCACTTGTGTCCTTTAATATCAAGAACACAGTTATAAGAAATGGTAATCTTTATGAACCAGGTCCTCCTGCGTACACATATGTAAATCTTCCTCTCCCCTGCGTCCATGCAGGTGCGTTTCTACGCTTCATGAGCATAATTTCGTACAGAATCTTAGTTGCTAAGCGTAGCGATAGCTAAAGCGCGTGTCCCCAACAGTCCCCGGCTTACGTACCTTACGTTGTGACAGAAATTTAAATAAATGTTTTTAATCTTGCGCTTATTATGTTATCATGTAACTGAGATATAATTAATGATTCATTATAAATAGAAAGAGGTGTTTATATGTGTAGTATTGCAATAAAAATACCAGATGAAGTATTATACGATACCAAAATGACCAAAGATGAAGCTAATGCTTTTGCCAAGAAAGCTACTGCTCTAATGCTTTATTTAAAAAACCATATTTCTATTGGATATTGTGCACAGATAGCCGGAATGAGTGAGGAAGATTTCATCAAATATCTAGGCAATAATAATATATCTATCTTCAGTTTTGATGATGAAGCAGAATTTATAGAGGAGATAAATAATGCGTAGGGTAATTGTCAATTCAACACCATTAATTGCATTGTGCAATGCAGACTTACTTAACATTTTATTTCTTCTGTAAAAAATGCAATAACCAAAATTCAATCAAACGGATTCTATATAAATGAAAATATCATTAAACTAGCATTAAAACAGGCAGGTGAATTATGATTAAAATAGCATTCTTTGATGTGGATGGCACCCTGCTTCGGCTGGGACATAAAGAATTATCAGCAAACACTGCTGCTGCACTTAGGCAGCTCCACCAAAATGGCATCATCCTTTGTATGGCTACCGGAAGAAGCTACACAGGTGTGCCTCATTTTGATGGAATTGATTTTGATGTCCTGCTCACCTTTAACGGCTCATTCGTCACCGCAGGCAATGATATCATCTTCAAAAATCCTATTAATGAGCACGACAAATATCAGATAATTTCCAATCTAAAGCAGATGAACCGCGCCATTGCAATCAGCAACGAGCATATGATTGTCACAAACGGTACCGACCCTGATTTAGAGCAATACTTTGCCTTTGGCAGCGAAAAGCTTAAAATCGCTGACAATTTTGACGAGATAAGCAGGACTGATATATATCAGATTATGTGCTCCTGCAAAAAAGATGAGCACTCACAGATTCTATCCGGCGCGCCCCACTCACAGATAACTGCATGGTGGGATAAGGCCGTTGATATTATTCCGCTTAACAGTGGCAAAGGCAATGCTGTTGCTGCAGTGCTTAGGCATTATGGCTTCTCAAAGGATGAAGCAATTGCTTTCGGTGACGGACATAACGATATTGAAATGCTTGAGGCCGTAGGCATTGGTGTTGCCATGGGCAATGCAAAGGACGAAGTCAAGGCTAAGGCTGATTTTGTGTGCCAATCAGTTGAGAATGACGGAATATATCATTACTGTGTTGAAAACAAACTGATTTTTTAGAGAAATATACTTATGAACATAGACAACAATTTACGACAACTACTCGAAAACGAAACAAAAATACATCTCGCGGAAATCCGCTTTCTCTACCAGAAGCTCGACAGACAGCTTGGGCTTAACGGTGCAAGGGTTCCTATCACATTTGGCTTTGATACGGACAGGCTCGGTGCATACACTCCGGGCTTTGGGCAGGATGAAGAAGAATTTCATTTTTCGCTGCTTTTCATCGGCTACTGTGTGACAAAGCCCTTGTCAAAGGATGACAGGATGGATTTATATAAGCACGAATATGCCCACTATATGCAATATAATATGGATATACCGGACAAGTACAACTGGCAGCCCGGCATCCACGGAAGTGCGTGGAAATATTGCTGCTCACTTATCGGAGCAGCTCCCACTCCTTACTACAAAGCCGGTGAAGGACTTATTAAGCACGATTATGATAAGGTTCTCAAAAAGAAAATTACTGACAAGAGTATTCCTATCCGCGACACATATTCACGCGAGCAGGAATACCGCAAAAAGAAAAACAGTACTGTAAAATTTAATATCAATGACGATGTCAATCATCCAAAGTTTGGCAAGGGCACCATTGAACATATCGAGCAGCTCGAAGGCTCCGTTCGGCTGCATGTCAGATTCGGTGAAGATCTTAAGAAAATTGATCAGAAATGGCTGCTTCAGGCAGGCATGAAAAAGGCAGGTGCACCAAGGCACATATAGCGTTATGCTATATATGCCGATGCACCTGCTTTTCAAATACATGTATAGTTAATTATTATCGCTTATTGTTCCTTCATCTGAACAAGTAATTTTAAATGTTCCATCAATTACATTATTTCAAGTTCGTGAAAAATCCTTACTATCTCATTCCAAGAAGCTATGTTTTCTTTTAAATATAATTCCCCCTTTTCTACTATTTTATAATATTTTCTCTGTGGTCCCAATGATTTTTCACTGTAATATACTTCCGTCAACCCTCCTTTATTCAGTCTTCTTAGAATGGCATAAATAGTGCTTTCATCTGTATCCGGGAAAAGTCCCTGCAATATTTTAATTATATCGTATCCATATCTGTCTTCTTGTTTTAAAAGCTGTAAAATACATATATTTAAGATTCCTCTTTTTAGCTGTGAATCCATTTATGATTTCCTCTCAAATTTTAATTTTAACAATAAAATTGTCCCAAAAATCAGCGTCTGAATATATAATAAACTACTATATGCTATTATTTTTTCAAGCCCAAACGTTCTTTCTATATAAAACATATGTAACTGATTTATAAAATACATTAAACAGGTAATAATACCAAGTATATGAAATATCGTTATAAAACCCAATTCCCTGTTTATTATATATTTCTTTAAGATGATGTAAATAATAATACAACTCAGAATAATTATAGCTGTTGTAACTAATACCACATAATAACTCCCTAAGCCAGCCTCATTCTTTTTCATTACCAGAAATACCTCTGTTAATAAAATAAAAAAGAATAATCCGATTAATAACAGATGGTTTTTAAATTGCATATCACATGTTAATTTTGATTTTTTAAGAATAAACAAACCTGCAACAAATACTAGAACATTAGCTATCAGAGCAACCGGATAAAAATTCCAGCCGTTTTTATCAAAGTATCTTAACAAACTGACGCATAGCACATAATATATAACCAGCGTGGCAATTGTCTGTAATAAAACACTACTCTTCAATGGAAACGTATGCTCTTTTCCTTCTTTTGAATCTTTGTATAAATTTCTCGCGATATCAAACGGTTTTCCTAAGCCGGAACATATTTCGTACTCGCTTTTTTCAGCCATTTCTTCATTTTCGAACCATTCTTCATAGTCTTTAATTAAACTATCACAGTCATCATCCCCAAAATAAAATGATAAGCTAATATAAAGTTTCTCCAAAAATTTCTTTTTTGAATTTTGCTTTTGCATTATAACACCCTCTCTACTGATTAACACTCTACTGTTTATTAGTCACTAGTTAAGTATAATATATTTCATATCTTGCATTTTGTCAATACAAAAATCATGGGACTACAATATATCGCAGTCCCATGATTCTAACTATATCTTATATTTTTGTTTGTAACTATTTAAGTCTTAAGTCACATTGAGAACAAGAAAATCTACATCTCAATTGCAATCGTATATGACTTCTCAAATTTCTCACCCTGTGCCAGTGAATTACCATACTCCCTGTCCTTTAATTCTCCGGCAAAGCCTGCTCTGTCACATCGGCCGTACCACGGCTCAATACAGATAAACGGTGCTCCCATTCCTGCCGGTGACCACAGACCAAATAAAGGCGCATCAAATGCCACCGTAAGGTATGGCTTCTTATCCGGTGTACACAGGCTCACCTTTGAAGCCTGTCTGTTTTCTATTATGAGCGCATCCTTATCAAACATATGCTCATCTATCTGACAGTATCCATCCTCATCCACCTTAAGCAGATTGTCATCCTTGTCTAAAAGTCCTCCGTCACAGATAAGTCCGTAGGTGATTGCTTTGTCTGTGTCAAGCTTCAGATAATAGTCTGACTGCTTTCCCTGCTCTGCGACCGGACACATAAATGCCGGATGACCACCTATTGAGAAAAGTAAATCCTTTTTCGCAGGATTTGTCACCCTCCAGGTCACTTTTATATCACTGCCTGAGAGCTTATAGCCGATTTCGAGCACAAACTCAAACGGATATTTTGCAAGAGTCTCATCATTTGATTTAAGTGAAAACCATGCCTCATCATTTGTCTGTGACACAAGCTCAAACTCCATATCCCTTGCAAAGCCGTGCTGTCCCATCGGATAATCTGTCCCATCAACGGTAAACTTCTTGTCCTTTAAGCTGCCGACAAACGGGAAAAGCACCGGTGCGCTTCTCTTCCAGTATTTCTCATCGGCATCCCACAGATACTGTGTACCAGTTTCCTTGCCGGTGATGCTTTTAAGCTCTGCTCCGAAGCTGTTTATCGTGAGCTCAAGTGATTCATTTTCCAGTTTAATCTCCATCACATATCTCCTTTTATATTTTTTGTACTATTCAGAACCACCTTGAGAACAAGAAAACCTGTTGCTTACATGCAAGCATGACACATCATCTTTTTGGTTCTCAGTGGTTCTGAATAGTCTGTTTTTAATTACATCACAAGCAGTCCAATTACTCTTACAATAAATGCTGCCACCCATGCAATCGCACACTGCAAAAGCACCACGCTGACTGCCCACTTTGCACCCAGCTCTCTCTTTATGGATGCTATTGCTGCCACGCAAGGGCTGTAGAGCAGCGAGAACACCAGAAGAGATGCAGCTGAAAGTGTTGTGAGTGCTGTCGTGACCGTTCCGCCAAACAGTATCTCAAGTGTTGATACCACGCTCTCCTTTGCCATGAGTCCGCTGATAAGTGACGTGCATATACGCCAGTCGCCGAGTCCCAGAGGCTTAAAGACAGGCACGATAATACTTGAAATAGCGGCAAGCATGCTGTCCTTTGAGTCTGTTACCATGTTAAAGTGTATGTCAAAGCTCTGTAAGAACCATATAAGCATTGTGGCAATAAGTATTACTGTAAATGCCTTCTGCAAAAAGTCCTTTGCCTTCTCCCAGAGGAGCTGGCACACATTCTTGGCGCCCGGCATCCTGTAGTTTGGCAGTTCCATGACAAATGGCACTGCGTCACCCCTGAACAAAGTCTTTCTATAGATAAATGCGAAAAGTATTCCGACAATTATGCCAAGGAAGTACAGTCCTCCCATGACAAGTCCGCCATGCTTCGGGAAAAATGCACTAACAAAGAATGCATAAATTGGCAATTTTGCCGAACAGCTCATAAACGGTGTGAGGAGTATAGTCATTCTACGGTCTCTCTCACTTGGCAGTGTACGTGTCGCCATGACAGCTGGCACCGTACAGCCGAAGCCTATGAGCATTGGTACTATGCTTCGTCCGGAAAGTCCTATCTTACGAAGGAGCTTGTCCATGAAGAATGCAACCCTCGCTATGTATCCGCTGTCCTCCATGAGGGATAAGAAAAAGAACAGTGTCACGATAATCGGCAAAAAGCTTAAGACGCTTCCGACACCCTGAAAGATGCCGTCTATTACCAGTCCGTGCAGCACCTCATTCACGCCTGCCGCTGTGAGTGCCTTATCCGTAAGCGCGGTCAGTGCTCCTATGCCCTGCTCCAAAAGCCACTGAAGGCCTGCTCCGATTACATTGAAGGTGAGATAAAATACAGCAAGCATTATCACTATAAAGCACGGTATTGCCGTATATTTGCCTGTAAGAACACGGTCGATGCGCTCACTTCTGATACGCTCCCTGCTCTCCTTCGGTTTTACCACGGTGCTCTCACATATTTTCTCAATAAATGTAAAGCGCATATCCGCAATTGCAGCGCTTCTGTCAAGGCCTCGCTCCTTCTCCATCTGGACAATCAGATGCTCTATTGCCTCTTTCTCATTCTCATCAAGATGAAGCTGCTCTAATATAAGTGCATCTCCCTCGATAATTTTGGTAGCAGCAAAGCGAATCGGAACTCCGGCGAGCTTTGCATGATCCTCAATCAGGTGACTGACCGCGTGTATACATCTGTGCACAGCACCGCCAAAATCATTCTCATCACAGAAATCCTGTCTGCCCGGACGCTCCTGATACTTTGCAATGTGTATCGCATGGCGCACCAGCTCATCAACACCCTGATTCTTCGCGGCTGAAATCGGTACAACAGGCACTCCTAACAGTCCCTCGATTTTATTTACATCGATTGAGCCTGAGTTTGCCGTCACCTCATCCATCATATTTAGAGCGATAACCATCGGTATATCCATCTCAAGAAGCTGCATGGTCAGATACAGGTTTCTCTCGATATTTGTCGCATCTACGATATTTATTATGGCCTTTGGCTTGTTATCGAGCACAAAGTTTCTCGACACAATCTCCTCATTCGTATATGGGCTCATTGAGTAAATGCCCGGTAAATCTGTGATTGATGTATCCGGATGTTCTTTAATAGAGCCATCCTTTCTGTCCACCGTCACTCCCGGGAAATTGCCCACATGCTGGTTTGAGCCTGTAAGCTGGTTGAAAAGTGTTGTCTTGCCGCAGTTTTGGTTTCCCACAAGTGCGTATGTGAGCTTCTCACCCTCCGGAAGGGGATTGCCACTGCCCTTCACATGGTATTTACCCTCCTCACCAAGTCCGGGATGGGCTGTGTTGCTTATCTTTTTAGGACCCTCATGCTTTCTTGAACGGCTGTCAATTAATTCTACCTCAATCTGTGCCGCATCATCAAGCCTCAATGTGAGCTCATAGCCGTGCACCTGAAGCTCCATTGGGTCTCCCATCGGTGCAAATTTGATAACTGTCACTTCGGCCTTTGGGATTACTCCCATATCCAGGAAATGCTGGCGCAGTGCGCCCTCACCGCCTACTGTAAGTATTCTGGCACTCTGTCCTATGCCAAGTTCTTTTAGTGTCATTTTATCGCTTCCTAGTGTATTTATTGATAATTTTTCTCAACTTATCACAAATATCTTACCACAAAGCGTGTGCCACTGCATTCATTTTTTTCATTTAATACATCTTTTGTACAATCCTCCACAAGGATATATCCATTGTCATGACGCACAATTGCTTCCGCGAGCGAAAGTCCTATGCCGATGCTGTCTGCCGGCTGTCCGCTGCCGCTGTAAAAACGCGTAAAAATATGCTTTTTGTCCTCATCACTTATGGCTTCTCCATCGTTTTGCACTGTTATCTCTGCATACATCTCATACCTGTAAAAGCCTATCTTTACCTCACTCTCTGCGTGCTCTACTGCATTTTTTACTATGTTTGTAATGGCCTCACACTGCCAGTATGCATCAGCATGTATACAGGCATCCTTATCAGAGCCTTCATCTATGGACAGCCTTATGTCTCTCAAATCGCAAAGTGCCATAACATTGTCAGCTGCCTCAGACACAATTTCAGACAGCAGCGTATCCTTCTCATCAAACTCCACAACATCCGCTTCAAGCCTTGAAAGCTTTAAGATAGCCTGCACCATATGCGATATATTATCCACATCACGCTTTGCCCTGCGCATTATCCTGCTTCTGTTTTCAGGTGCCATATCAGGATTTCCTTCCAGATTTTCCAGATTTATCGAAAGTGATGTAAGCGGTGTCTTAAGCTGATGCGATATGTCAGAAAGCGCATCCTTTAGCAAAAGCTTGTCTGCCTTTGCATTTTCCGCAGACTCCCTCAAATAGATTGCTGTCTTGTAAAGCTCTCCCTTTAGTATAGAAATCTCTCCCTCTGTGCTATCTGCCATAACAAGTCTGTAGTCTCCCTGATTTATGCGACGCAGATAATCCGCAGCCTGTCTGACCTGTCTTTTAAAGCTAAATCTTATAAGCACAATGTAAAGGCAAAAGCCCCCTGCAAAAAGCACAACAAGAAATATGTCTAGCCAAAGCGCTCCTTTAAGCGCTTTTTCATTTGACAAAACCGCAGAATCCTTTTCCATATCAATGCCGTATTTTTTTAAGAGCGTCTCTGCGCTTTTTAAATTTGTATAATCGCTGTCGAAGCTGCTGTCATTTAGAATCGCGGCTATACTGCCATCTGATACATCGGGATATTTTTCATGAATAAGCGCACATAGCTTAGCCACTGTGACGTTATAGTTTTTTGTATACGCCCTGTACTGAAAAAAGACGGTAAAAGCCATAACCGTCACACATATACATGTATATATTATTGCAAAATACACAAAATGTTTTCTGTTCTCTAAATTATATTTCTTCTTTCTCATGCTTTCCCCCGGGAACTGTCTCTGTCGGTCGATACTGTTTAAAGAGCTTCATCTGAATCAACACGATACCCGATTCCCTTCACAGTCTTTATCACATCCTCACCAAGCTTTGCCCTGATGCGCTTCATATAGACAGTCACTGTATGGTCGTACACATCGTTGCCTGTTGCCTCCCAGATGCAGTCAAGCACGGCATTTCTGGACACAGCCTTGTCGTGATTTGTAAAAAGCAGATCAAGTATGCGGTTTTCAAGACTTGAAAGAGCAATCACCTGTCCAGCCCTTCTTGCTTCCTTTTTGTCCAAATCATAGCTTATGCTTCCTGCGTGTATGACAGATGAACTGTCATCACTTTTCCTTCGTAAAAATACGCGGTTTACTCTCGCCACAAGCTCTCTTACTGAAAAAGGCTTTGTGATGTAATCCTCCGCTCCAAGCTCAAGTCCCTTTACTATATCATTTTCCTCATCCCTTGCGGTAAGAAAAATCACCGGTGTTTTTTCTTTTTCCAGCCTTTCGCTGTAAAAATCAAAGCCGTTCCCATCCGGAAGCGACACATCAAGCAGCACAAGGCCGGGGTGCTCACTCAAAAGCGCCCCAGCCTCCTTTAAATTGCCTGCTGTCAAAAGCTCATATTCAGGTTCTGTAAAGGTATCACACAGTCCCTCTGTTATTCCTTTATTGTCCTCTATGAGAAGTATTTTTTTCATATCAGCTCCCGCATTTCCTACAGATTTTCATTTTTGATTGTCTCAATAATGTTATTGTGTCTAAGCTTCGTCATTGATAGTTTCATGATAGCATAAATCAGCATTATTACAACCACTATACACAATATAATTGCTTTATACGGCGGCTCATAAATGATTGCGTCATCCATCCTGTTCATCATAACACATAAGAGATAGCTTATTAAAATACCAAGCGGTACACCTATTACAAGTGCCTTTACAGATATAAATACACTCTCGAGCCTGACCATTCCAGCAAACTGCTTATCTGTCATTCCAATGCTTCTTAATGTGGCAAACTCGCGGCTTCTAAGCTCCATTCCGGTGCTTAAGGTATTGATGATATTTGTGATTCCTATTAAGGCAATAACCACAATAAGTCCGTATGCAAATACTCCAAGCAGTGTAAAGAGAGACTTTTCATCGCGCATCTCCTTATCCAGATTGCTGACATAAAAACTAATCTGCGAATACTCAGTATTTCCTTCCGTCTCCTTTTCGAATGTATCCTGATATTCATCTGCATTTTCTGCAACCACATATGCCGAATATGACGCATGTCCCGGTTTGAGCTCATTACCGCTCTTGCCGTCAGCCCATAGGCTTTCAAAGCCTTTTTGGTTCATAAACAAAAGCGTGGTATTGCCGTAGCCCTTATAACCTGTTGGTACCTTGTCTGTGACACCTGCAATAGTTACATCCACAGTCTTTCTGACTCCGTTATTTATTGTTTCCTCGTCAACGTATCCACTGTTATCCTCTGTGCCGCTTTCAGTATCACCTTCCACTGCATTATTATCATCTGTGCTGCTTTCAGTATCGCCTTCTGCTGCATTGTCATCAGAAGAAGCATCATCATAAACATTATAGCCACACTCGATTGTATCTCCTGCTTTATATTTGTACAGCTCCATCTCTTTTTTGACGTATTTTGAGCTATTCTCATTATACACATCAAATGTGCCTTTATTCACAAGAATTGCTCCTGCAGCTGCATTTTTTATGCCTGCGTCGGACGCATACTTATCATACGATTTGTCATCCAAAACTGTGATTAAAAACTCTTGTGAGACATCCTCACTGTCATCATAAAGCTGCCCGCAATACTCTCCATATTCCTTTGTATACTCCGGCTTACTGACATCGAAATCATAGCCTGCTCCAACCAGATAATCCTCAGCTCCTTCAATGCCACTCAAAAGCTTAGAGAGCTTTTCAATATCAAGGTCCTTTTTACATGACATATTTATTCCGATATTGTAATCTACTGATGCATATGACATCCCAACCCTGCTAAAGGCCATAGACATAAAGTATGATATCACAATAAAGGTTACTGAGCAGATGACAATAGATGTCACTGTGGTTCTGTACTTTTTATTGTTCCTCTTTATATTCTTATATGAGATAACGCCTCCGATACCCCAGATTCTGCCTATAATCGCCGGTGTCTTAAGCTTTGATGACTTTATTTTAATCTCCTTTGTGTTTCTTATTGCTTCAAGCGGTGTAACCTTTGCAGCCCTTCTTGCACTGCCTGTTGCTGAGAAATAAATGGTTGCTATACTCATTATCACAGCAAGAATAAGTGCAGGCAGGGAAGTATGAAAGCTCAAAGCAAAGTTAAGCCAGCCTGCTGACAGCGCATTTACCACCTTGACAAGTATAAGCGATGCCAAAATACCGCTCATGGTACCCACCGGAATACCAACCACTCCAAGCATTGCTGCCTCTGTCTTAACACTGCTTTTTATCTGGCGTCTCGTAGCACCCACGCTTGCAAGCATGCCATACTGCCTGATTTTTTCAGTGATTGATATGTTGAAGCTGTTTTTGATACAATACACTGATGTCAGTATAATTATCAAAGCCACAACAGTGGCCACTGTAAACAGTGCTTTAAATGTGCCGTCAATCGGGAAAACACACTCATAGCTTATAAGGTATCCATTCATATATATATCATATTTTGCATTTTCCATCTCTTTAAGAAACCTATCACTCTCCTCAGCAGACATTTCAACAGATGAATTATTCGCTTTCGCAAACAGCTTTTCATCCACACCAATTATATCAGCAGTCACAGCATCCTTGTTTCTTAAAGCCTTTTTAGTGTATCTGCTGTACACTGTGAGTGTAGTGTCAGCTTCGCTTGCCTCACTCTTTGTGCCATTATCAATTGCTGCCAGTTCATCAGAGTATGTGACAAATGTATATCCGGCGGCACTATAGTCCTCCATTCCATAGCCCGGTCTTTCCATGATGCCTACCACCTTGTAGTGCTTTGTCACAGTATCGGTAAGTGTCTCTGCCTCATTCTCATATGCGCTGTTTTCCGATATGACACCTTCGGTGTTTGAATCATATCGCTTTCCGACATCCAGTGTTATCTCATCTCCCACCTTTATGTCGATTCGTCCGTTTGTCTTTAAGTGCCTTGGAATGACTATCTCATCCTCGTTTTTTGCCATGCGCCCCTCTATAAGTTTAAAGCAGCCTCTCTCAAAGCCGGCCTCATCTGTTGCCATGACATATGCATACGGCTTATCCTCATTCTTGCAGCCGTCTAGCTTTGCAAAGCCCATTCCCATTGTCTCAAATGTGCTTTCAATATTTCTGTTGTTTTTAAACTCCGAAAGCTCAGACATTTTCACATTCGAAAATTTCACATGAAAGTCGCCGCCCTTTTGCTTCTGGTATTCAATCATACTGTACTGAAAGCTTGACACAAGTGTGACAAGCGCCGACAAAAGCGCTGTTGCAAGAATTATTCCGACTATCGTGACAATAGTTCTTTTCCTGTTGAGCTTTAAGTTTTTTAATGTGAGTGTCTTCATCAAATTCATCTGATTTTACCATCCTCTATCATTATTGTGCGGTCAGCCGCCTTTGCAAGCTCCATATTGTGTGTAATCATAATGATTGTCTGGTTGAGCTCACGGTTTGAGGTCTTTAATAGATGCATAATCTCGTTGCTGGCTTTGGTATCCAGGTTTCCGGTCGGCTCATCCGCTAGCACTATAGATGGTCTCGTAATCAGGGCTCTTCCTATAGATGTGCGCTGCTGCTGTCCACCTGAGAGCTCATTTGGCAGATGAGTACGTCTCTCTGTAAGTCCAAGGCGCAAAAGCATGTCATCCATCTGTGCTTTTTCCACCTTTCTTCCATCAAGCTCCATCGGAATTGCCATGTTTTCCTCCACATTTAATATAGGTATCAGATTATAAAACTGATAAATGATGCCTACCTGTCTTCTTCTGAATATAGCAAGCTCATCATCATTCATTGCAAAAATATCAGTGCTGTTTATATACACCTTTCCGCTTGTTGGCCTGTCAACACCTCCGAGCAGATGAAGCAGTGTGGATTTTCCGGAGCCGCTCGCCCCGACTATTGCCACAAACTCTCCCTTTTCCACGCTCAATGACACATCGTCCAAAGCCTTGACCTGATTTTCTCCGGCTCCATATATTTTTGATAAGTGTTCTACTCTAAGCAGTTCCATTTAATTCTCCTTTTCTTCTCTATACATTTTTGAGTGCTGTGCGGTCTGTCCTTTAAAGTGCAGCCGCCCCGCGATACAAGTGTATAATACATTATGTAAAGTTACAGGTAGGTTACTTTTAAAAAATATTACAGCGTAATATAAAAACTCCGGTCAGAACAAAAAGTTTTCTGTGCCGGAGCTTATATGTTATATGTTTTATATCATATGTTTTATAATTATCTATGCCAATAATTATTTCTGCTTATATGAAGACAAAAAGTCTGCAAGCTTGCCTGTGGCATCCTTTAATATCTCTGTTCTAGGCAGATATACCACTCTGAAATGATCAGGCTTATCCCAGTTGAAGCCGCCGCCGTGGATGATGAGTATCTTCTTCTCACGAAGCAGATCGAGTGCAAACTGTTCATCGTTTGTAATGTTGAACCTTGCAGTATCAATCTTTGGGAATATGTAAAATGCTGCCTTTGGCTTTACTGCCGAAATTCCCGGTATATCGTTTAATGCCTTGTAGACGTACTCTCTCTGCTCATAGATTCGTCCGCCCGGCACAATATACTCGCCTACACTCTGATATCCGCCTAAAGCCGTCTGCACTATCGACTGCGCCGGAACATTCGAGCAAAGACGCATGTTTGAGAGCATGTTGAGACCCTCGATATAGTCCTTTCCGAGTGCCTTGTTGCCGCTTAAAACCATCCATCCGATACGATAGCCTGCTATCATATGCGACTTCGAAAGACCGCTGAAGGTCACACAGAAGAGGTCTGGTGCAAGTGATGCAATAGACACATGCTCATAGTCATCCATCACCAGCCTGTCATATATCTCATCCGAAAAAATCATGAGCTCGTGCTCTCTTGCCACATCGACTATCTGCTGCAGCACCTCCCTTGGATAGAGCGCTCCTGTAGGGTTATTAGGGTTTATTATTACGATTGCCTTTGTCTTGTCTGTAATCTTCTTTTTGATATCCTCTATGTCCGGATACCACTCTGACTGCTCATCACAGATATAGTGCACTGCCGTGCCTCCCGCAAGTGTAACGCAGGCTGTCCATAGCGGATAATCCGGTGCCGGCACCAGCACCTCATCACCATTGTCAAGAAGCGCTGACATGCTTAAGTTTATAAGCTCGCTGACTCCGTTTCCGGTATAGATATCCTCAACTGTCACATTAGGAAGCTTTTTGAGCTGTGCATATTGCATGATTGCTTTTCTTGCAGAAAAAAGTCCCTTGGAGTTGGAATACCCCTCACAGTCCGTGAGCTGGCGAGACATATCATATATCACCTCATCAGGTGTCCTGAAGCCAAACGGCGCAGGATTTCCTATATTGAGTTTCAACACATTTGTGCCGTTTTCCTCCATGCGGGCCGCCTCATCCACCACCGGTCCTCTTACATCATAAAGCACATTATCTAATTTTCTGGATTTTCCAAATTCTCTCATCCTGACAATCTCCTTTTATTTTCGTAACAATTCCTGTATCCGTAATATATCCTGCTAGCCTAAAAGCTCAAAAACAGCCTCAGCGTCAAATACCACCTGCTTTACCTTATCAACCTCTATCTGATAAAGTGCATTTGCTGCCAGATGCTCTGCAGCCTGCTCGAGATCTCTTATGCCCGATGTGTTCTCGTGAAGCTTAATCACTGCATCAAGTCCGTCCTCTGTGAGAACGCACTCCTCCTCCTTCATTCCCATTCGCTCAAATACCTTGCGCAGGGCAAATCTCTGGAAGATGACCTTCTTCTCTTCATCGGTATAGTCCGGAATATCAATCACCGCAAAACGTGACATAAGCGGTGCAGAAATCTGGGATTTATCATTGGCTGTTGCAATCGGATATACTCCGACGGTCGGCACCATACACTCCATATAGTTGTCTGTAAAGCCCAGATTGTCAAGCAGTGTCAAAAGCACATCTGCCGGATTTCCGTTGCCGTTTTTGCTTGAGGCCTTGTCGAGCTCATTGATGATAAATACAAGATTTGACTCTCCCGCCTGTGAAAATGCCTCCATAATGATTCCCGGCTTTGCGTTTGAATAGATTCTTGAGCTTCCTGTGAGCTGCTCTGCATCATTTATGGAGCTCATATCGAGTGTGGTCCATGGAAGCTTGAGTATACGTGCAACAGCATATGCAATCTGTGACTTTCCGGTTCCTGCCGGTCCACAGAGCAGCAGTCCATAGGCAGGAAGTGTATGAGTCCTGTTTATCTGGATAATGGTCTCAATGATTCTCTGCTTCACGCTTTCCATGCCATAGAGCTCCTCATCGAGTATGCGCCTTGCCTCCACAGGGTCAATTGCCTCAAAGTAATTTCCCTTCCACTGGATATTCATCATAATGGAAAGTGCTCTCTGCGCATGGCGTCTTTCCTCAGGTGATACCTCGCTTGAACGCGCAACTGCCAGATTTCTTCTGGCCCACAGCAGTATATTGTCAGGCAGTGTACGGCCTGCACAGGTCATGAAATCTGTGATGCTCTGTATACTGGTGAGCTTCATGCTGTCGCCCTCTTCCTCGTAATCATCGAGGTCAGGTTCATCCTCAGGCATGGTGCTGGCAAAGAGCCTTTCCATCATATACTGCAGGAATCCATCCTCTGCAGACAGCTTTGTGCCTCTGCCGAGAGACACCTCCCTCACCCTGTATACTGCGTATCCGTCAGGTGTATTGGCTCCTGAAAGCTGTACCTTTATGTGATTTTCGCCAAGCCACTTAAAAAGGCTAACGAAGCGGGAATCAATGCGCAGGATATCTGCACTGGTCACCCCATCACCATCCTCAAATTCAAAGGATGTACGCTTTATCGGATTTGTAAACATACCGAGCGCATGATGCGCCCACTCCTTTTGCTTATTGTCTATCACAACAATCGGTTTATCGGCCGATGCCTTTGTCTCTGTCGAATGAAATGTCTCATATGTACACTCCGGATGCTCGTTTGCTACCGGTGTATCGCTAAAATCAAATACTGGCATTTTTATTCCTCTCTTTTCGTAATTGTATTCTTCATCATACCCTGTCAAAGGCTATGTCCTGTACCACCTCGCCCGCGATGATAAGTCCTGCCACTGATGGTACAAATGCAAGGCTTCCTGGAATATCCCTGCGCTCTGTGCACTTGTGTTCGGCACCCGGCGGGCAGATGCAGTTGGTTCTGCAGTTTATAGACATATCCTCTATCGGTCTTGTAGGCTTCTCCTCAGAGTATACCACCTTGAGCTTTTTCACGCCACGTTTTTTAAGCTCACGGCGCATGACCTTTGCAAGAGGACACATGCTGGTCTTATATATATCAGCCACCTTAAATGCACTTGCATCCAGCTTATTTCCCGCTCCCATACTGCTTATGATAGGGACATTTTTCTCCTGTGCCTTCATGACAAGCGCAATCTTTGCTGTGACCGTATCAACCGCGTCAACTATATAATCATACTCTTCAAACGGAAATTCATCAGCATTTTCCGGCAAAAAGAAGCACCTGTGCGTCACGACACTGACATCAGGATTAATATCATGAATCCTCTCCTCCATCACATCTGTCTTGTATTTTCCTATGGTCTTTCGGGTTGCGATTATCTGCCTGTTTAGGTTTGTAAGACACACCTTGTCATCATCGATAAGGTCAATCGCTCCCACGCCGCTTCTGACTAGTGCCTCGCAGACATATCCGCCCACTCCTCCTATTCCAAATACTGCGACTCTTGCGCCCTTTAGCCTATCCATCGCCTCTTTTCCAAGCAAAAGCTGTGTTCTTGAAAACTGATTTAACATTTATTTCTCCTTTTCATCCCTGACCACGCCGACACCGGCAGAAATCAGGAGTCTTACTGTATCCTTAAGCATGCTCCAGTCAGCCTTTGACAGCTCATCGGCAGCCTTTATCATCCCAATGAGCTGCTTAAATGACATCTGGTCAAGGTTCTCAAAATTGGAGTCCGATGCTATTGAAAAAAGCACATTTACAAACTGCTTTCGCTGCGCCTCATCCATGCTGCCTATCCAGTTTCTGAGTGTCTTGTCAAGGCGCACACTGTTTTTGTCCAGCCCATCCGCCTTTATGATACTTCCGCCCATTATCTCCCATGAAAAAGCATCATGCTGCAGCGGCCCCGAATTACGGCTTCTTACCACCTCATAATCGTCCACATGCTCAAGCAATAAGCCAACAATAGACGACTGCGGCAGAAATGTCTCTATTCTGTCAAAAATTCTTTTGTAGCCTGCCGTATATATCATCTTGTGATTGAAGCCCGGTCCGTCAAAATTAAACACCTTAATAATGACATCCTGCACCTCTTTATCCACATGCATGGCGGCAAACACTGCCAGATTTCCACCCTTTGAGTGTCCGCCTATCCACAGCTTTCCTGTATTGATGCTTTTATTGTTGATATTTTCATCATCTAAAGCTTTTTCATTTATGACCCTATCATCATTGCATATATATGCTGCCACCTGCTTTAAATATTTTTTCGCCTTGTTCTGTCCCGGTGTCTCATCGAGATAGCTTAGATTAAAGTTTTCCTTCCAGCCGACCACGGAATGGTCTGTACCACTGTAGGAAATGAAATATGTGCCGTCAGGCAGTTCTATCGTAACCGCAGAAAACTGCGACTCCTCTTTTTCACTAATATCGTATATATAATATCTCAAAATGCAGTCAGCATAGCGCCTTGAGTGCGCCAGCTTTTGAAGCAGCCTCGCGGAGTGGCGGAAAAGATTAGGCATCTGCTCAATCTCATCATCACTGTGGTCCGCGCAGTAAAGGCTTGAAAGCTGTTTTATCGTAAGGTATGACTTCTTTGCATCCGGCATATATGACTTCATCTGCACATAAATAAGCTGTGAAAAAATCAGTCCGTCCACCTCATTTACATGCACCTCATCAAAGCCTATATCTCCACGCCAGTCAATATAATCCATGATATCTGCCATACAATGCCCTCCTGAAATATATCCGTCTTATTCATCATAGTGATCTAGGAAGCTGTGCTTTATGCCATCCTTTTTATATGCTACAACCGTAGCCAGATTTACATTCTCCACGCTCTTAAATATATTTGCCTCGACAAAAGGATTCACCTTTTTAAGATTAGCGATGAGCTGCTTTATCTCAACACGCTTTGAGCGGTTTTCCTCATTATTGCAGGTGGTACAGGTATCTGTAAACTTGCAGGCACACTGTATGAAATGCAGACCGTTGTAATCACGCCATGCCTTGATATCGTCCTCCCTGACCAGGTAAAGAGGCCTGATAAGCTCCATGCCCTCAAAGTTTGTGCTGTGAAGCTTAGGCATCATGGTCTGTACCTGTGCACCGTAGAGCATGCCCATGAGTATCGTCTCGATAACATCATCATAGTGATGTCCGAGCGCAATTTTGTTGCAGCCCAGCTCCTTTGCAAATGCATACAGATGTCCTCTTCTCATCCTCGCACATAAATAGCATGGCGATTTTTCGATATCATATACAGCATCAAATATATCTGACTCAAAAATAGTGGCAGGGATGCCAAGGTTCCTGCAGTTTTCCTCTATGACATGTCTGTTTGCCTCATTGTAGCCCGGGTCCATGACTAGAAACTTCACATCAAAATCAAACTTGTTGTGATGCTTAAGCTCCTGAAAAAGCTTTGCCATGAGCATGGAATCCTTACCTCCCGAGATACACACCGCAATCTTATCCCCCGGCTTTACAAGCTCATAGGTGTTTATCGCCTTTGTAAACTTGCGCCAGATGGATTTCTTAAATTTCTTTCTGATGCTTTGCTCCACATCTGCCTTTATATCGCGCTCTGCCACCTCATCCTCTTTCATGGCATCAAGCAGCCAGCTTATATAGCCTCCCTTTAAGCTTGCCGCATCAAAACCTTTTTCTGTGAGATACTCTGCCACATCCACACTCGTCTTACCACGGCTGCAGACTATGACAAGCTTCTTATCATGCGGCACCCTCTCATCTGACTCTATTTCCTCTGCCTGAATATTGAGTGCTCCCTTTATGGCACCGTGCGCCACCTCTTCCTCACTTCTTATATCTATTATCTGATAGCTGTTACTATCCAGCTTTTTAACTTCTTCTATACTAAGCTGCATTTTATTTCTCCTATATTATTTCCGCAATGACTTTATTTCCTGAAATATCCTGTACTCATAATATGCCGTCACCACAAGGATGAGCCCTATCATAATGAGGCTGTATACATCGCGGATTGCTATTCCAAACGCATCACACACGCATGGCACCAGAAGCCCCGCAGTAAAAACAAGCTTTACAAACATCAAAAGCCTGAGTGAATACTTTCTGATATTGCCCACACACAGCTCCGCTGCTATGTGATTTAGCTTTTCCGGATAATGCTGCAGCCATGTGATTGCAATGTATACAAGCAAAAGCACAAGTATATTGGCCACAAACTTAAATACCTGTATGTGATAGCACACTCCATAATAAATCTGTAAGCCTATATACGCAAGAGCTAAAAGCGCATCTATTGCCTCAAGCACCGCCGAAGCAAAGGTCATATCTCTTTTTCTCATATAAATCTACTACCTTTCATTAACACCTTAAACACGTAAAAATAAGGTAAAACGATATTGTTTTTCTTTAAACTATCTAATTTTATCATATTATGGACTATCTTTCTAGAAAAATTGTGATATAATAATCAGGTTAAAGGAATTTTATTTAAAAATTAATAATACAACGAGGTTTAATCGAAAATGAGCAAATTAACAATACCAAAGAACTATTCTTCGGCACTGAATCTTCACGATACACAGCTTGCCATCAAGACTGTTAAGGATTTCTTCCAGGGCATGCTCGCACAGCGTCTTTCCCTGACACGTGTTTCAGCACCGCTTTTCGTTGATCCTACCACAGGCTTAAACGATAACTTAAACGGATATGAAAGACCTGTTACCTTCGGCATCCTTGAGCAGGGTGACAAGGAGGCTGAGGTCGTTCACTCCCTTGCCAAGTGGAAGAGATATGCATTAAAGAAATACGGATTTTCTCTCGGCGAGGGCATCTACACAGATATGAATGCCATAAGACGTGATGAGGAGACTGACAATATCCACTCTATATTTGTTGACCAGTGGGACTGGGAAAAGGTCATCCGCAAGGAGGACAGAAACTTAGACTTCCTTAAGGAAACAGTAAAGACAGTATACAAATGCCTGCGCAAGACCGAGCAGTACATGGCTATACAGTACGACTACATAGATTTGATTCTGCCAAAGGATATCACCTTTATCACCACATCAGAGCTTGAGGAAATGTTCCCGGACAATACTCCAAAGGAGCGCGAGTATTATTTTGCAAAGGCAAAGGGTGCAATCTGTGTAATGCAGATTGGTGACAAGCTTGCAAACGGAGAGCCTCACGACGGACGTGCCCCTGACTATGACGACTGGGCTTTAAACGCTGATATCATCGTGTACTATCCTGTTCTTGATATCGCACTTGAGCTTTCATCAATGGGTATCCGTGTAAATGAAAAAGTCCTAAAGGAACAGCTTGACAAGGCCGGATGTCCTGAGCGTGCTAAGCTTCCATTCCAGAAGGCTATCCTCAACAAGGAGCTTCCGTACACTATCGGAGGCGGAATCGGACAGTCACGAATCTGTATGTTCTTCCTCAGAAAGGCTCATATCGGTGAGGTACAAAGCTCACTGTGGCCTGATGAGACAATTAAGGAATGTGAGGAGCATGGTATTCAATTGCTATAATCTGCATACCATACTTTACTGTTTGTTATTAAAAACCTGCTGTGTCAGACAAGCATGACACAGCAGGTTTTTTATTTCTTATTTTTTAATTTTTCCATATGCATCACAAACATCAGCATAAATGCATGTGTTGCTGCTATTATCTACACAAACATCCTCCATGCAGCCCTGATCTGCGAACCCAGCCTCTCAAACTGCCAGTGGGTATTGCTCTTTATGATACTGTTTGGATCATTTATAGTAAAGCCCTCATCATCATAGCCTGTGATCACCATAAAATGTCCATTGTCTGTGAAATCTCCCGGACCGACATTTACGACTATCAGATTGCCCTCATCAAGCTTTTCCTTAAAAATATCCTCATTTACCTTTACGCTCTTAGCATTTACGCCGAAGTGCCTGCAGCCCTTGCTTATAAGATTCCATGCACTTCCGGAGCCATCCACACTGTAGCCGGCCTCCTTTGCATACTCTGCCACCGCAAGAGGGGACGCCTGTGCATCATGTGTCAGATATAATACAACCATCGAAAGTGCAGTCGGACCGCAGCCACTCGCCGCAAAATAATTGCCACTGTACTTTTCATAGCCCCATCTCTTATCCCACTGCTGCAAAAGAGGTACTGTATCCTGCGAGGCCTCTGCAGTCAGATCAATATCATGCTCTTTCGAGTGCTCCTTAGGATACTCATATATGAAGTCAATTGCCTCATCATTTCTCTTGGCAAGCTCCTTTAGCTGCCCCGGATACTTTGCACTGTGAAGTATCTCATCAAGCTTCGTTTCCTTGTCAGGCTCGCTGTCTTGCTCCGCAGCGTTTACATCAGCCTCTGAGCTGTTTTGATTTTTTTCTGAATCCATTTTAGATGCGGTAAGTGAATTATTATTCTTCTGCACATCAACATCTCTTGATTGCGTCTTATTATCAGCACCTACCACTGCATCAGCTACGGGAACTAAAAGCTGCATGCCACACGCCAGAAATGTTGTTATGATTATCGCTGCACAAAGAACTATTGCGCCTATTTTCATACGCCTGTCGCGGTGCCTTGCACGTTTTATGCTTCCCTGCCTTCTATGAGTTTTCTTATGTGTCTTTCCCATTGTTTTCCTCTTACTATTACAGCTTATCAACCTCATCCATCCAGATACGTCCGCACGCATCAGAAGGCATCCTTAGGTCTCCTCTCGGTGAGACCGCCACTGTTCCTACCTTTGGTC
>OLSO01001136.1_pt1 | contig 21811 bp, 17 predicted proteins | sample 1672441 | NCBI WGS metagenome assembly OLSO01 (sample SAMEA3136686, study PRJEB25190) | human gut metagenome | biome: human gut; feature: human-associated habitat; material: faeces | place: Austria | collected 2013 | reverse complement strand
TGATACCTTAATTATATCAGATATATGATTTTACGACCACTTTTTCAGTGGCGTCAAGAAGAGGTGATGCGCAATACGTATCAGCTCAACGAACTGTTGCACCGTCACGGTGTCGGCGAGAAGCTCCGCTCTCAGTTTGTTGGCACTTGCCTTCTGGCAATTAAAAATGGGCTTATCTATGACCGAAAGATGAAGACCGCCCAGATTATCGGCGGGATTCGTACTATCCTGGGGGACCTGCTTGAAGGGTCATTGAAGAAGGCTGAGAAGCTGACCCTGATTGATAAGCGTGTTCTTAAAGACCAGGATGTCCGCGATATGGATAGCGAGAGTCTTTGCACGATTCTCGATTTCATCAAGACGCGGATTTTTCCGTTCATCAACGACAAGAGCACGGCAGGCCAGGACCTGCTCAACCTGTTCTTCATCACGTTCAACAAATACGTTGGCAAGTCCGATAAGAACCAGGCTTTTACGCCGGACCATATCACGGACTTCATGGCCAAGATTTGCAACGTGAACAAGAACTCGGTCGTTCTTGATATGGCATGCGGTAGTGGCTCTTTCCTTGTTCGTGCCATGACGCAGGCACTCGCTGATTGTCATACACAGGCGGAAGAGGATGAGGTCAAGAAGCATCACATCTACGGTGTCGAGTACGACGAGCTTGTTTACGGTCTTGCGACGACGAACATGCTGATTCACAGCGACGGCAACTCTAACATCGTTCAGGGTAGCTGCTTCGATGAGGTGCCGCGTTTTATCGCCGATGGAGTCAGGTTCAACGTCGTGTTGATGAATCCGCCGTACAACGCGATGGCGAAGCAGGTCCCGAAGAACTACGCCAAGACGTGGGGCAAGAGCAAGCAGGACCCGTCGAAGGGACTGTATTTCGTCAAGTTCATTCTTGACCAGATGAACGAGCACGATATGCAGGGCAAGCTCGCCGTGCTGCTCCCCATGGCTTGCGCTATCGGCAACAGCACGCTGATGAAGCAGATGAAGGGCGCGATTCTCAAGAACAATACGCTGGATGCGGTCTTCTCGCTGCCGGACGACGTGTTCTATCCGGGCGCAAGTGTCTGCGCGTGCTGCATGGTCTTTGACGTGGGCACGCCGCATAAGTCGGCCAACCGCGAGACGTTCTTCGCCTACTGCAAGGACGACGGCTTCAAGAAGCGCAAGAACCTTGGGCGTGTTGAGCAGATGGATGAGAACGGTAACAGCCTGTGGTCAGCCATTCAGAAGAAGTGGCTCGATACGTACAAGAACCGCGATGTCATTCCGGGCTTCAGCGCGCGTCAGATGGTCACTGGTGATGACGAGTGGCTGTGCGAGGCGTACATGGAGACTGACTACACGACGCTCACGCAGGACGATTTCCAGCAGACGGTTAATGACTACCTCGCTTATCTGGTAAAAACGGGGGTAGTGTATGAAGATTGATACGAGTACATGGAAGCATTTCAAAATAGGCGATTATTTTGATATTCATCCGACAAAGGCGTATACAGGTCTGTCAAACAAGGACCTAAACGATGGTGGAGAGACACCGTTTGTCGTTAATTCGGCTGCAAATAACGGTATTGGGGGATTTAGTACAAAACCCGCAACAGAAAAGGGAAATATAATCACTTTCAGTGATACGACCGAGGGGAATACCTTCTTTTACCAACCGCATGATTTTATTGGTTTCTCACATGTGCAGGGTATGTATGAAAAAAATCATGCATGGACGCGTAATCAGTTGCTTTTTCTTGTATCGGTTCTCAAATTTACGTGTGTTGGTCGGTACACTTATGGCAGAAAGATGACACGTGAGAATATAGCGGCATCGCTTGTTTTGTTGCCGTCAGATGAATATGGATTGCCTGATTGGCAGTGGATGGAGTCGTATATTGACTCACTGCATAGTGAGCCGTTGAAGACGAACAACGCTGACAAAGCTATTCTGGACGCGTTCGCGTTTGATATACGTGAGTGGCGTGAGTTCCGTGTCGAGGAATTGTTCGACTCGATTTATAAGGTTGCGTCATACAATGACAGCGAACTTGAGCGAGTTGATGTGTGGAGCGAGAAAGCAATTCCATATGTGACCAGAACTGACCTGGATAACAGTGTTAAGTCGCTGGTATTGAGTGCGGGACTAGCTAATATTGAGGCCGGGAACGCGATTGTTATCGGCGATACGACATCTACAATATCGTATCAGCCAGGGCCGTTTGTGGCAGGCGAACACATTATCGCGGCGCGTGCTGATTGGATGAACAAGTACACGGGTCTGTTTATCACGTGCCTGTTGCGGCAGGAGCGATACAGATACTCCTACGGTAGAGCCTATAAGCTCGATTCAATTCGTAATACAGAGATTAGGCTTCCCGTGACAAGCGATGGAGTTCCCGATTGGCAGTGGATGGAGAGCTACATCGAATCGCTGCCGTATGGCGATAGGCTGTAGTTAAACGCGAGCAAGCCCGTCGTCCTTTTGGGCGGCGGGCCTTATAATTAAATGCGCATTTGCGCAATTCATCAATCAAGGGAGGAAACAACAATGAGCAAGACGAAAATCGCGTATTTGCCGGTTCTGAATTTCAATGACCCCGCCGATTTGTGCTCACGCTTACTCGGTGCTGAGTCTGACATGATGGAAGAGGGGCTTACGATTTTTCACCAAGAGGATTATTCGCTCTGTCCTCAAGCGGACCGCGAGAATGAAGTCGGATTGCTGCCTTGGCCGAACGACGAGGACTTGGTGACCGTCATAGGTCGAAGGGAGCTTGAGGATATACGCGCGTTCGATGTCGAAGGCGAAGCGCTTGAGCTTTTCCTCAAAAAGGGCGGGGATTACAAGCTCATTGAGAGCTATTGGAACGAGCTGTTCGAGCGGGCCAACAGAACGGGCTTCAAGGTCGTGGTGCGCGATTTCGAAAAAGAGAACAGCATGAAAGAGGCATTGAAAGCAGAAAGGCAGCGTTGGATAGACGACGCGAAATGATGCCATGTAGAGAATTACGGGAGGGGGTGAACTTTTGACACGAAAAAATTCCAAGATGCTAGATGCCGCCCATCCACTCTCCTGCGTTCTGTACATCCGTGTCTCGACCAAGCTGCAAGTCGAGAAGGGCGAGTCGATAGACGCTCAGCGCTTCGAGCTGACAAGATACGCCGAAAATCACGACATGCGTGTGCTCGGAGAGTACGTTGACGCCGGCTTTTCGGGAAAGAACGTGCAGGGCAGGCCGCAGTTCCGTCAGATGATGGATGACATCATCAAGGCACAGCCGGGCAAGCGTCCGGCCTACGTCCTCGTGTTCAAGCTGTCACGCTTCGGGCGCAACGCTGCCGACACTTGGAACTCCCTTCAGACGCTCCAAGACTACGGCGTGGAGCTGTGCTGCGTGAAGGACGGCATCGACTCTGGCACGTCCATGGGCAAGGCGATGCTGTCCATCGCCGCCGTGTTCGCCGAGATGGAGCGCGACAACATCCGCACCCAGACCATGAGCGGACGCGAGGAGAAGGCCCGCAAAGGCTACTGGAACGGAGGGCAAGCGCCCTTCGGGTATCGCCTTGTCGATAAGGGCAACAAGTTCAAAGAACTTGAGGTCGATGAGGACGAGGCGAAGGTCGTGCGTCGCATCTTCGAGATGTACGCGTACGAGAACAAAGGGTCGATGGCGATAGCCACATGGCTGAACAACCATGGAATCAAGAAGAAGCCACGCGGTAACGCACGCATGGACACGTTCTCCAGCGGAACGATACAGCGCATGATTACCAACCCGGTGTACATCGGAAAGATTGCCTATGGCCGCAGGCGTACCGAGACGATAGAGGGCACGCGCGGAGAGACGCACGTGGTCAAGAGCGACGGCTATGAGGTGTACGACGGTCAGCACGACGCAATAATCGACGACGCTACATGGGCGGCTGCTCAAGCCCTTGTCGGCACGCGCAAGCCGAACATGAAGACGCACGACGACGGTCACGTGAACATGCTTAACGGGCTTCTCGTCTGCCCGGTCTGCGGTCGCAAGATGTCGTCCAAGCCCAACCGTGGGAAGCTCAAGAAGGACGGCACGCGGGGAAAGACAACGTGGGCATATTATTGCCCGCATACTTCAAAAGCGCGTGGTGCCAGCTGCACGTTCAAAAGCCAGTACCCGCAAGAGTGCGTGGACGCTGAGGTCGTACAGCTCGTGAGCCTTGCATCCCGTTCAGATGCGTTCGTGGATGCCCTGCGCCGCCGCATCGACGACGCGACGGACATCGAGCAGCTGAAGGAAGATATTGAGCGCATAGAGGGCGAGAAGACCGCGAACGACAAGCGTATGCGCATGCTCATGACGCAGATTGACTCGCTCGACCCCGCTGACAGGAGCTACGAGCGCAAGTTCAACGACCTGCAAAGGCGTCTGGACGACCTATATGACCGCGACGCCGGATTAAGCGAGGCGTTGGATGAGACGCAAGCTAAGATGACCACTGCCGAGAAACGCATGGACGGAGAGCGCAGGCTTCTGGAAGAGCTTGACCGCATCCCCGAGCTGTTGGAAGGTGCGGACGAGCAGACGCGCTTCGACCTCATTCATGAGGCCGTGAGCGAGGTGCACATCCTGCCGGACAAGAACCCGCGCAAAGAGCGCGTGGTTGCCAACGTGACGTTCAAGTGCCCCGTGCGCTTCTTCTGGGAAGAGATTCCCGGCGTAGCCGAGGGGTATACGCCGATGACGCCTGATTCTCTGGGTCAGAATAACTTCCGAGATGACGAGGCGCACGTTGAAACTGTTTGCTCACTATCGCGTAAATAGGCGGTTTCTCGACTGTGTTCAGTGCGATTCAGTGAATTTGCCACCCACAAAAATAAAATTCAGAATGGCTACAATCAAACTAGCAGTTGTCAATATAAACATAGCTGAATAAGTAGGACAAAGTTTTGACAATCTTTCTGGTTAAACAACTTGTAGTTTTTATTTATATTTGGCAAAATAAATGTGTTTACCAGAACGATAAAGCGCGGATTTTTGAATCGTGCAGGAGGATTAAAATCATGTCTTCAGATTATATTATGACCATGCAGCAGGCTCAGATGGAGATGGAATTGTATAAAAAGGTCTTTACGGTAGTAAGACTGTTGGATAAGCGGGAGTTCCGGCTGGAAGAGAACGACAATCCAGGCGGAGACATGGAATTATGCCATTGTTATGATTTCTAGAAGAAGGAAAAGCCATGTAAGAATTGTATTGCTGCCCGGGCATTCGAGGAGAAGTCAGTGCGGACAAAGCTGGAATACCTGGATTCAGATATTTATCAAGTGACAGCGCGTTATGTGGAGATTGACGGACAGCCATACGTTATGGAGCTGCTCAGGAAGATGGATGAGGAATTCCTGGTTGATTTGGAGAATCGTGACCGTTTAATGGAGAAGTTGAGCGGATATAATGAAAAGCTGTATCAAGATGCGCTGACCGGTGTATATAATCGCCGCTATTACGAGGATCGGATCAAGAAGATGACAGCATCTGTCGGGGTTGCCATGATTGATATGGATGATTTTAAAATCTATAATGATACATATGGACACAATGCCGGTGATCTGGCACTTATTACTACAGTGGAAGCAATTCGTCGTTGTATCCGAAAGAACACAGTCGTTACAGAGAAAGATTTTGCGAATGAGGAAGGTGAGGATGGAACTGCACTTGAAGCATTAAAAGTTAAGCAGCAGATTTTAATCGTGGACGATTCGGAGATGAACCGGGAAATCCTTACAGAGATGCTTCAGAATGGAGAATGTGGTGCGTTTAATCCGGTTCTTTTGGAATGTCTGACAGATATTCAGGATCATTTGAAAGAAGTTGTGAATTCGGACTTTGTAGATAATTTTGATGCGGAAGATAACCCAGAGCTGGCGGGCAGCCATCGTTCAGAAACAGAGAATATTTCTGTGGGGGGCAAATCGCTAAAGCACTTGATGGAAGATATTTAATATCAAAGTGATTATTAAAAAGACAGGATAGAGAACTTTTTGTGTAAGTATGGAAGTTCTTTTTCCTGTCTTTTGACTTTTATGAAGTGATTATTTACATTATTTATCAGAATAAACAGTTTTACCGCCACAGATCGTATATTTTACTTTTCCGAAAAGTTCCTGTCCGGTAAACGGGGTATTGCAGGATTTGGAAGCGTAATCGCCAGGTTTCCAGCATTCTTCCGGATCAAAGATAACCAGATCGGCAGCAGCACCTTCTTTGATCTGTCCGTATGGGAGATGGTAAAGCTTTGCCGGATTGACAGTCATTTTTTCCAGAAGCTGTAACAGAGTCAGGTGCCCAGGTCTTACAAGACTTGTGATGCCAAGTGCAAGAGAAGTCTCAAGACCAGTGATTCCGCTTGGTGCTTCTGTAAGAGGTTTATTCTTTTCTTCCATGCTATGTGGAGCATGATCAGTGGCAATGAGGTCAATGGTTCCGTCTGCAAGACCTTCGATGATCTGCTGGCGGTCCTTTGCGGTGCGAAGTGGCGGATTCATTTTGGCCAGCGTTCCGTAAGTCAGAAGTGCCTCATCAGTCAGAGTAAAATGATGCGGTGTTGCTTCTGCGTGAATTTTAGCACCGAGGGCTTTAAAAGTGCGGACCATTTCTACAGAGACACCAGAGCTGATATGCTGGATAACAACATCTGCGCCGGAGCGAAGTGCCAGAAGACAGTCACGGGCAACCAACGATTCCTCGGCAATGGAAGGGGAACCATAAACGCCAAGCTTTTCAGATACAGCACCGTGATTGATTCCATTATTCTGAATAAAAGAAGGATCTTCCTCATGGAGACTTACAGGTACACCTAGTTTTGCGGCATGTTCCATAGCACGGTAACAGAAATCAGCGTCCAGGAGCGGGATTCCGTCATCGGTGAAGCCACATGCACCGGCATTTTTCATAGCCTCCATATCGACAGCTTCTTTTCCTTTCAGAGAGCAGGAAATGGCAGCTGCCTGGAAGATACGGATGTCTTCATTTTTCTCGCGGTCGATCAGATCTTTGAGCACAGGGAGACTGTCAACAACCGGTGAAGTATTTGCCATGCAGATGACACTTGTAAATCCGCCTTTTGCAGCAGCAAGTGCACCGGTATGAAGATCTTCTTTATAAGTAAATCCCGGATCGCGGAAATGTACATGAGTATCAATTAGTCCCGGAGCAACGACAAGTCCTGTGGCGTCCAGGACTTTAGTATCATTTGAAACTTGATCTGTATCAATGTTTTTTTCTATTTTCAGAATTGTTCCATTTTCAATCGCAAGATCCATCTTTTCGGAAAGTCCCAAAGCCGGATCAACGACGAGTCCATTTTTTATAATCATAATGATCATTATCCTCCTGTCATGTATGAATTTCGTATCATTCCCGATATATTTTCAAATGTAATAAATGAGTTTACAGGCATCATATGGGGATGTCCTGGCAACATGGAATACCGGGAATATTTCTGTAAATTAGTATAAGGGATAGACAGGGTCCATGTCAAACTTCATGGAAATAATTGCAGTTCATCCAGAAATGTTAAGGATGGAGGATTAATCCTCCATCCATAATAAATCCTGATTGATTGGATAATGCCCGAAGATACGGGCTGCATCCATAAGTGCAGTCATATTTTCTTCTGGTGTGAACATTGGAGTCTGGCATCCGGATGTCAGCACGAAACCTTTCGGGGAGTCGTAAGCTTTCCGGATACTTTCTCTGGATGCGCGAAGAACATCGTAAGGAGTTCCAAGACGCATGACTTCTACAGGAGGGACATTTCCCTGAATGCACATATATGGTCCGAGGACTTCCTTGGCTTCTGCCATATCCTCGACATTGTCCGGACCAAATGTACCGATTCCGGTCGGAATCAGAAGTTCCCATAATTTACGGCTTGTACCACAGATATGAAGACCACATCCCCCACCCTGGCTTTTGATAAAGTCTACATTCTTTTGGAAAAATGGAAGTGAAAATTTCTCATATTGTTTCACACGAAGAAGAGAGGTGGAGCTTACCGGATCTGCAAATCCAACTCCTACGCCCATGTCCAGGAGTCTTTGGATGTAACGGTTATTATTTTCTGTAATGATGTCCATCATTTGAAGGACTTTATCCGGTTGTTTTACCATACCTTTCAGAAGATTTTCTGTTCCAACAAGCATTGAGGCAACGGTAAATGGTCCAGTGACAGTCCCGCTCACAGGTACTTTGTCTCCAAGTCTTTCTTTGACCATTTTCAGACCTTTTAAAATAATAGGAAGGCGTCCGTCTTCATCTACATTTATCAGTTTTAATTTGTCTACTTCATCCAGACTTGAAATGGCAGGAGTCTCAAGCTGGGCAATGTTGTAATCAGAATATTTGATTTTTGATCCCATAGCCTCTGCCATGCCGCGCAAGGTTGTGGACAGACCGGCTCCGTCAGAGTGGAACTTATTATAAATATATTCCTCGAGTTCACACATTTTCTCGGCAGAAAAGTAATATTCCGGAAGAGTACAGCCAATCAGGGGAGCCAATGTCTCCCCTGAATCTATGCAGCACATAATCCGGTCTACGTCTTTTCCTTCGTTTAGCAATTTGTTACGTTCAATTGCGGTCAGTTCATCTTTTGGAACTTTCAGACCTTTTAAGTACTGTTCTATCATATTTTTTAATAACCTCACATATTAGTTTGTTGCTTTTTTCGTATCTACACCTTTTGCAAAGAAGATGGACAGGATTGCAAATGCCATCAGGATGAACTGATACCAGCACTGCGTGATTACCTGGAACGGACTGTTCAGATTCTCCATAAGAGCGCAGGCAAATAAAATCTGTGCACCATATGGCAGGATTCCCTGGAAAGCACAGGCAAAGATGTCGAGAAGGGAGGCGGTACGTTTTGGATCCACACCGTATTCTTTACTGATATCTTTTGCAATTGTACTGTCAATCAGGATTGCAACAGTGTTATTGGCTGTTGCAATGTTAGTCAGAGAAGTCATGACAGCGATACCGAGCTCTGCAGTCTGACGGTTCTTGATAACTTTGCTGATTTTCTGAAGAAGCCATTCTAAGCCGCCTTCTTTTTCTACCATTTTAGCAAGACCACCTGTGATCATAGATAACAGGAAGATTTCGAACATTCCGGAAAAGCCATTATAAACATTGTTGGCAAGTTCCAGTGCGGAAAAGCTTCCGGTTGCAAGACCGATAGCACCGGAGAACAGGATTCCACCAGTCAGAACTGCGAATACATTGACACCGAGCAGTGATGCAACCAGTACGAAGATGTATGGCAGAACTTTTATAATATTGTAAGAGTACTCCTGTACTGCAGGTAAAGTTTCCGGACGACCGAAAATCAGTAATAAAACAAATGTTACAAGTGCAGCAGGAAGAGCAATCTTAAAGTTGGCACGGAATTTGTCTTTCATCTCTACATCCTGTGTTCGTGTGGCAGCGATGGTTGTATCGGAAATCATGGATAAGTTATCTCCAAACATAGATCCACCGATCGTAGCACCTACCACGAGGAACTGATTGAGTCCACCGGCTTGTGCAAGTCCAAGTGCAATTGGTGTTACAGCAGTAACCGTTCCAACAGAAGTTCCTGTTGAGATGGAAATGAATGCTGATATCACGAAAACACCTGCAGCGATGAACTGTGGAGGAATGAAAGTCATACCCAGATTTACAACGGAGTCAACACCGCCCATTGCGGAAGAAACAGATGTAAATGCTCCGGCAAACAAAAAGACCATACACATGATCATGATATTTTCTTCTCCACAACCGTGAAGGAAAACAGATAATTTGTCATCAAATTTTCCCTTGAACATAGCAAAAGCAACAATAATACCGATAAATGAAGCAATTGGAGTAGGCAGCTGATAGAATGCCATCTCAACACCCATCGCATTCAAGGTAATTCCCGTGGCCAGGTAAACCCCTACAAATACTGCGAAAGGAATGAGAGCCAGACCGTTCGCTTTTTTCTGATTTGGTTCCATTTTATAATTTTCCTTTAAAATAACCTTATTTTGTTGTTGTTTAAAAAAGTAGTCTTGATCAAAACGCGTTTTTCTAATGCAAGGCATATTGTACAGGAAAATGTAAAAAATATCAAATAGATTTGTGTAATAATACTAGATAACATATCGGTGATATCAATAAATATTATAGTTGGATATAGGGAAAAGCTATAATTGAGTAATAGATGAATAGTATTTGATCAATTAAATGATGCCAGGGTTGTGGGAGTGCAAAGCACGGAACAATCCGTAGGCATCATAGTTGGGGCTTTTGCCCCAACTATGATATAAAGGTAATCGGGATCATTTGGAGAAATCAAGTCTAAATCAGCTCTCCGAGAAATGGGATTTTTTCTTCTTTTGGTACATTTTTCGAGATGACATCACGGACATTCTGCATACGGCGGTCGAGGTCGGCGCTGATTTCGGCACATTCCAGCATCTCATTCTGGAGATAGAGAGCTTTGTCTTCCGGAATATTTTTTTTATAGCGGATCTTGTGTTCCAGACTTGCCCAGAAATCCATGGCTATGGTTCGAAGCTGAACTTCTACAGTAACCATGCGCTTTTCGTCCTGAAGAAAGATTGGCACGCTGATAATCAGATGAAGACTTCGATATCCGCCCGGTTTTGGGTTTTTTATGTAATCCTTTTTTTCAATCAGTGTGATGTCATCCTGATTTAACAGGCAGTCGGCAAGCATGTAGATATCATCAGGAAAAGAACAGACGACGCGTACTCCGGCAATATCGTGAATATTCTCTTCAATAGAAGAGAGTGTCAGAGGGATTTCTTTCCGGCGGACTTTTTTTATAAGGCTCTCCCAGGATTTGACACGGGATTTGATGTCTTCAATCGGGTTGCGGTCGTATTCCAGAGAATACTGATGATCCAGAACACGGAATTTTGTCTCTACTTCCATAATTGCGCAGGCATAGTAAGAGAGCAGTTTGTCCATTGGTTTTTTGTTCTGCTGTATAAAATCAATAAACTCATCCGACATCAGATTGTTGCGGATGAATTCTTCTTTTCTTTTTTCAATGAGTTTTTCTATAGGTCTCAAAATCTTAGTGCTCCTTTCTTTTATCAATACAGCATACATAATTCAAAAAATATGTATGTAGCTAGTCAAAAAGCCTTGTGGCTTGTTTTGTATATAGGATTTTTACAATCCCATCAGGCATCATAATCATACCATGATATGAAAAGATAATCTATCCTACAATTGTTAATTAATGTCAGATTTGGTATGATTATGAGAAGAAAAAGAGAACCTTATCTTAATAATAAAAGGAAGACGATAGACGTGTTGTGCGATTGTAAAACTGATATATGGTGGTGAATTATGGATCAAATGAAAATATATAGGGTAGAACAGAAAAATGAAGAACCGGTAGAGGTACAGATCATCCGCTCATCCAGGCGTTCGATGGGACTTCAGGTGAAAGCAGATGGGACGGTCTGTGCCAGAGTTCCGATGCAGGTGATGGATTATGCTGTGCAGGAATTTATTGAGGGACATGCAGACTGGATATTTAAGAAGAGAAAACTGGTTCTTTCAAAAGACAACCGCCCGGATATTGTGTATCTTCCGGAAGTGACAGAAGAAAGCGATAGAGAGCGTATACAGACATTTATAGAAGAAAAGGTGGCGTATTACGCATCTGTTATGGGTGTCAGTTACGGACGGATCACTATGCGGAACCAGAAGACCAGGTGGGGAAGCTGCAGCAGTGAAGGAAATCTCAATTTTAATTGCAGACTGTTGTTTGTGCCGGACCGGATCGTGGATTATGTAGTGATCCATGAGCTGGCACACCGCAGATTTATGAATCATTCGAAAGCATTCTGGAAAGAAGTGGAGAAGTATATGCCGGATTACAAAGAGCAGAAGAAACTGCTGTCAAGATTTGCTATAAAGCATTAATTTTTATAGAAATTTACGGTTTTTGCAGGTTTTCCCTATTTTCGAGTATTTCGTGCTGGATTTTCCAGAGTGTTGATTGTATAATAGTACCGATGATGATATATGGATTACTTATAATTTTAATAATTTAATCCTAGGAGGAAATGAAAATGAATCTGAATTTAAGACCAAAAGAGGAGTGCCAGTTTGACGCAGTATCATTAGGTGAGGTTATGCTTCGTCTTGATCCGGGTGAGGGAAGAATCCGTACAGCAAGAAACTTCCGTGCATGGGAAGGCGGCGGAGAGTACAACGTTGTCCGCGGACTTAGAAGATGCTTTGGTATGAAGACTGCAGTTATCACAGCATTTGCTGATAACGAAGTTGGCAAACTGATGGAGGACTTTATTCTTCAGGGTGGAGTAGATACATCTTTAATTAACTGGAAGAAGACAGACGGAATCGGACGTATCTGCAGAAATGGTATCAACTTTACAGAGCGTGGATTTGGTATCCGTGGTGCAGTAGGATGCTCTGACCGTGCGAATACAGCAATCGCTCAGGCAACACCGGAAGATTTTGATTTTGATTATATCTTTGGTGAGCTTGGAGTTCGCTGGTTACATACAGGCGGAATCTATGCGGCTCTTTCCGAGCAGTCATGTGAGACTGTACTTGCAGCTATCAAGGCAGCTAAGAAGTATGGAACAATCGTATCTTACGATCTGAACTACCGTCCTTCTATGTGGAGTGCAATCGGTGGACAGGAGAAAGCTCAGGAAGTGAACAAAGAGATCGCAAAATATGTAGACGTTATGATCGGTAACGAGGAAGACTTTACAGCATGCCTCGGATTTGAGATTGAGGGTAACGACAAAGATCTCAAGCAGCTTAACCTTGACGGATACAAGAAGATGATCAATGAAGCAGCTAAGACATACCCGAACTTCAAAGCTGTTGCAACAACTCTTCGTGAGGTTAAGACAGCTACAGTGAACGACTGGAGCGCTATCTGCTGGGCAGATGGAGAAATCCACAAAGCAAAAGACTACAAGGGACTTGAGATCATGGACCGTGTAGGTGGAGGAGACTCTTTCGCATCAGGACTTATCTATGGACTGATGACAACAGAGGATGCAGAGCTTGCGGTTAACTACGGAGCAGCTCACGGAGCACTTGCTATGACAACACCTGGAGACACAACTATGGCTAGCAAGAAAGAAGTAGAAGCTATCATGGGTGGTGCAGGAGCAAGAGTTCAGAGATAGTTCATACATTGGTTTTATCAGAAAGAGTAAATGTTATTCTATGAGGGAATTGACGAAGGGCAGTCCGGCAAAGGTTATAATGACCTTTGCCCTGCCCATTATTTTTGGAAATCTTTTACAACAATTATATAATCTGGCAGATGGTAAAATTGTCAGCACTTATGTAGGGACACAGGCATTTGCAGCAGTTGGTGCAACAGCAGTTATTGCGAATCTGATTATTGGTTTTGTGAATGGAGTGACCCAGGGATTTGGAATTCCGATATCCAGATGTTTTGGAGCAGGAGATTATAAGAATATGCGACGTTATGTGGCAGGAAGTTTTATTATGACAGTTGCAATGACGCTGATTCTTACAGTAGGTGCGCTTCTTGGGATAGAAGGGCTTTTGCATATATTGGACACACCGGCAGATATTATGGAAGAGGCACTTCAATATATCCGAATTATTATTATGGGGACAGCATTCATTTCTCTTTACAATTACAGTGCCAATATATTGAGAGCGGTCGGAGAAAGCCGGATTCCGCTTTTATGCCTTGCAGTTGCAGTCATTTTGAACATTTTTCTGGATATTCTTTTTGTGCATACATTTTCCATGGGACTTCGCGGTGCAGCGCATGCGACCAATATTGCCCAGTGTATTGCAGGAGTTCTGTGTATGGCATACTTGCTTTTTAGGTTCCGGGAACTTGTACCAAAGGGGCAGGAATGGCAGATGCAGAGGAGAAAGTATCAGGAAATGACCGTATTTGGAATTTCACTTGGTATGATGTCCTGTTTTGTGAGTATCGGTACCGTGATTTTCCAGACTGCAGTAAACAGACTTGGTACGAAGATTGTGACGGCGCATATTGCGGCAAGAAGAATCGAGGAACTGACCAATGTTCCGATGCTGTGTACAGGCATGGCTATGACGACTTATGCCAGCCAGAATCTGGGGGCAGGAGAATATGACCGGATAAAAAAGGGAATCCATCAGGCATTTGTGATCGTACTTGTGCAGGGAGTTATATTTACCACATTTTGCTGGATATTTGGACACCCATTGATTCGTTGGATCACAAGCAGTAATGATACCTATATTTTGGATACGGCATACCGTTATCTGACAAGAAATACGTCATTTTATTTTGTGCTTGGTCCACTGTTTGTATTGCGCTGTTCTCTTCAGGGGCTGGAACATAAAGTCATTCCGGTGGCGTCCAGTATTCTGGAACTTGTGTTGAAAATAGTATCCACGATCTGGATCGTGCCGGTTTTGGGATACACTGGAGTTATCTATACAGAGCCGATTATCTGGATTTTTATGACATTGATGCTGATTGGCGGATATGTAAGGGCTCTGAAGCAGATCAACGAAGCAGAGCACATAAAAAGTGCAAGAAATGCGAAAGCTGAAAATGAAAAGATAAACGTTGATAACAGATTATAAATGATAAATAACGAAGAAAGGAGGATGGAATCCAGATGAAGAAGGTAGAACATTTGATTAAGGAAGTCTATCCGGGCTCCATCGCAGAAGAATTGGAGATTGAACCGGGAGATGTACTGCTGTCGATCAATGATCAGTCAATTGAAGATGTGTTTGATTATCGTTATATGATAAAGGACGAATATATAGAAGTGCTTATTCGCAAACCGGATGGAGAAGAATGGGTTCTGGAAATCGACAAGGATTACGATGACGATCTTGGTATCGAATTCGAGAATCAGTTGATGAGTGATTACAAATCATGCAGCAATAAATGCATTTTTTGTTTTATTGATCAGATGCCGCCGAATATGCGAGAGACCTTATACTTTAAAGATGATGATTCCAGACTTTCTTTCTTACAGGGGAATTATATTACGCTGACTAATATGAAAGAAAAGGACGTAGACCGCATTATCAAGATGCAGCTGGCGCCGATCAACATTTCCGTGCAGACTACGAACCCGGAACTTCGTTGTAAAATGCTGAATAACCGATTTGCAGGAGAAAAGTTGAAATTTTTAGATCAGCTTTATGAAGGTCATGTGGAGATGAATGGTCAGATCGTGTGTTGTAAAGGTGTGAATGATGGAAAAGAGCTGGAACGCACGATGGACGATCTGTCAAAGTATCTTCCGTTTATGCGCAGTGTCTCTGTTGTGCCTGCGGGTATCACGAAGTACAGAGACAATCTTTATCCGCTGGAACTTTTTACGAAAGAAGAGGCTGGAGAGATTATTGATATGATCGAGAGCCGTCAGAAAAAATATTATGAAGAATATGGACTTCATTTTATGCATGCAAGCGATGAATGGTATATTACCGCTGGACGTGATTTTCCGGAAGAAGAGCGGTATGATGGATATATCCAGTTGGAAAATGGTGTCGGTATGATGCGGCTTTTCATTACAGAATTCACGGAAGCGCTTGAGCAGGTGAAAAGCAATCCTGGATATCTCAAAATGCGTGAAGATGTGAAGCGCACGGTCACAATCGCGACCGGAAAATTGACTTACGCAACCATTTGTTCATTTGCAGAGCGTATGATGGAGGCATTTCCGGGACTTCAGATCCATGTATTTGCCATAAGGAATGATTTCTTTGGTGAGACAATTACCGTATCCGGACTGATTACCGGACAGGATCTGACTGCTCAGATAAAAGAGTACCAGGAGAATAGTAGGAAACATTTTGTGGAAAAAATCTCTGATGCGAAGAAATTTGTGGATAACATAGGAAGTGCTGATAAAAATGTGCATGGATTAGGAGAAGATCTCATTATTCCATGTAACATGCTTCGTACCGGAGAAAGAGTATTTTTGGATGACTGGACTGTGGAAGACGTGGAACAGAAGCTCGGAATGCGGCTTATTCCAATAGAATCTGGTGGAGGAGATTTTGTCGAGGCAATTCTGAATCCGGAATATAGTATGGAGCGTACCAATGATAATTTTGTCTATGTAAAGGCGTATGACAGATAATGTAATTGAAAAATAAGTATGACTAAAAAATAACATTAAAAAAAGTAATGAGCAGAGGGTGTCCAAATAGAAGCGTTGCATTATATAATATATGAGTTGAAAAAATGATTCAGGAGGAAAAGAATGAATACAAAAGAAGCAAAACAGTCTGTTCAGATGGACAAAGCATTGTTTGATTTTTACGGGAAGCCTTCCATTGGACAATCACTGCCACTTGCGATACAGCACGTACTGGCTATGATCGTCGGCTGCGTAACGCCTTCTATTATCGTGGCAGGCGTAGCAGGTCTTTCACAGGAAGACTCTGTGATTCTTATTCAGGCAGCACTTGTGATGTCTGCATTGACGACATTGATTCAGTTATTTCCGTTTATTAAGACAAAATGGTTCACTATCGGAGCTGGACTTCCGGTCATGATGGGAATCAGTTTCGCATATGTGCCAAGTATGCAGGCAATTGCCGCGGATTTTGATATTGCAACGATTCTTGGAGCGCAGATTGTTGGTGGTATCATTGCACTTTTAGTGGGATTAAATATTAAGAGGATCCGCAAGTTCTTCCCGCCGCTTATTACCGGTACGGTAGTGTTTTCTATTGGATTATCTTTGTATCCGACCGCGATCAATTATATGGCCGGAGGAGCCAGCAGTGAAAATTACGGTTCATGGAAGAACTGGCTCGTAGCAATTATTACATTGATTATTGTAACGACACTTAATCATTTTGGAAAAGGTATCTGGAAACTGGCATCTATCTTAATTGGAATTATTGGTGGATATATTGTAGCACTTTGTTTTGGAATGGTAGATTTTTCTTCCGTTGCACAAGCGGCAATCTTCCAGCTTCCGAAGCCGATGCATTTTGGAATTAAGTTTGAGCCTTCATCTTGCGTAGCACTTGGTATTTTGTTTGCTATTAACTCTGTGCAGGCAATTGGAGATTTCTCTGCAACTACAACAGGTTCTATGGATCGTATGCCGACAGATACGGAATTATCCGGTGGTATTGTAGGCTATGGAATCAGCAATATTTTTTGCGCATTTTTCGGTGGACTTCCGACAGCAACTTACAGCCAGAATGTAGGTATTGTATCTACAACAAAAGTTATCAGCCGCAGAGTGCTTGGAATTGCTGCTGCAATTCTGATGGCGGCCGGATTGATTCCGAAATTTTCATCAATACTGACTACGATTCCTTATTGCGTGCTGGGAGGAGCAACAATTTCTGTGTTTGCATCAATTGCAATGACAGGTATGAAGCTGATTACAACAGAGCCGATGGATTTCCGCAATACAACAGTTGTTGGACTTGCAGTTGCAGTCGGCATGGGTGTGACTCAGGCAAGTGCATCACTGGCACAGTTCCCGGACTGGGTAACGACTATATTTGGAAAATCACCGGTAGTTCTTGCAACTATTGTAGCGATTGTGTTAAACTTAACTCTGCCAAAAGCAAAGAAGTAGATTTTGAGTTTGTTGGACGGGGGTTTTTAAAAGAGGGTAACCCTTTTTTGAAAGCCTCCGTTTTGTAGTGTTTATCGATTTTAGGAAAAGTAACAGTTTGTTGGAGAATGTGAATATGGAAGAACAAAAAAGCGGACAAGAATCAGGAAAACAGGGGCAAAAGCCTCATAAGAGAAGAAAGCGTTATTCCGGGACGCATCCGAAAAAGTATGAAGAAAAATATAAGGAATTAAATCCTGAAAAATATGGAGATACGATTGAAAAGGTCATAGGAAAGGGCAGCACTCCGGCAGGTATGCATATTTCCATTTGTGTGCAGGAGATTCTGGATTTTCTGGACATCAAACCGGGACAGCATGGACTGGATGCAACACTTGGCTATGGCGGACACACAAGAAAGATGTTGGAAAAGCTGGAAGGACATGGTCACATTTATGGTCTTGACGTGGATCCGATTGAGTCCGAGAAGACAAAAAAGAGACTGCGTGATCTTGGATATGGAGAAGATATTTTGACTGTGAAATTATGCAATTTTGCAGACATTGACAAAGTGGCAGAAGAACATGGAAAGTTTGACTTTGTACTGGCAGATCTTGGTGTATCCTCTATGCAGATCGATAACCCGGAACGCGGTTTTACTTACAAATTTGACGGACCTTTGGATTTGCGCATGAACCCACAAAAAGGAGAAAGTGCGGCACAGCGTTTGAAAAGCATGGACGCAGAAGAAATAGAAGGAATGCTGGTGGAAAACTCTGATGAACCATACGCAGCAGAGATAACAGAAGTGCTGATAAATTGGAGAAAACACGGGAAATCTCCGGAAACTACAACAGAATTAAAAGAAGCAATCGAAGAAGCTCTGACATTTCTTCCGGAGAAAGAGAAAAAAGAGGCGGTCAAGAAATCATGTCAGAGAACATTCCAGGCACTTCGCATCGATGTGAACCAGGAATTTGAAGTGTTATATGCATTCTTAGATAAACTGCCACAAGTCATGAACCCAGGTGGAAGAATTGCAATCCTGACCTTTCATTCCGGGGAAGACAGACTTGTGAAACGAGCTTTTAAAGAAGGAAAAAAAGCAGGAATTTACAGCGAAATCTGTAAAGACGTGATTCGTCCATCAGCACAGGAATGCGCAAGAAATCCACGCGCAAAATGCACAAAAATGAGATGGGCAATTATTTAACAAAGGATGTAGTGAAATGTTAAAGTACTACGTCCCCATCATTGATTGGCGGTGTCACCTTTGTGCATTGTGAATAAAAATGGGAAGGATTTTTTATGAAGTATTACCTTGCTCCGCTTGAGGGGATTACAACTTATATATATCGTCGGGCTTATCATCAGCATTTTGTGCCGATGGATAAGTATTTTACGCCCTTTCTGGTACCACATACGAAGAAGGGGTTCAGTACGAAGGAGAAGAATGATGTGATGCCAGAGCACAGTCCGGGCATGAATCTTGTGCCACAGATTATGAGCAATCAGGCGGAGTCATTTTTACATACGGTTGAGAAACTGAAGGTCTATGGCTATGAAGAGGTGAATCTGAACCTGGGCTGCCCTTCAAAGACAGTTGTGTCTAAAGGGCGTGGTTCTGGATTTCTTGCAGATCCGGACGGATTGGACCGGTTTTTGGATGAGATTTTTAAAAAATGTGATGTGAAAATTTCTATTAAGACAAGAATTGGAAAAGATGATCCGGAAGAATTTGCGAGGCTTCTTGATATTTACAATCAGTATCCGGTAGAGGAACTGATTATTCATCCGCGGGTACAGAAGGATTTTTATAAAAATCAACCGAATCTTGGTGCGTTTCATGATGCGGTGGAGGAAAGTAAGATTCCGCTTTGCTATAACGGAGATATTTTTACGCCAGAAAGTTATGAAGAGATGAAACGGGAATTTCCGAAGGTAGATACCTTTATGCTTGGAAGAGGGATTTTAATGAATCCGGCTCTGCTTGATCTTATCCGTATGAGAGAAAAAACAGATGTGAAAAAGACAACTGATATAGATGTGACTGAGTGGAAAAAAGAAGAAACGTCACGAAAAATGCAGAGTGCAGACAGATATAAAAAGGAAATCCATGCATTTCTTGAACAGATTAAATGTGATTATCTGGAAGTGGGAATGGGTGAGAAAAATACGTTATTTAAGTTAAAAGAGCTGTGGGCATATATGGGACAGAACGCTCCGGAAGCGAAGAAGGCGCTGAAAAGGATCCGGAAATCTCAGAGTATGGCAGATTACGACAGTGCCAGCCGGGAAGCGTTGGAAGATTTCATACTTTTTTAATTGCATATGCTGTAGAAAAGAAGTACAATTAACATCGTGCCGAATAGAGGAGTTTTTGGTGAAGGTACAATGAAAAGTGGATCAGCAGCAAAAGGAAAGGAAGTAAATAGATGGAACAGAAAACAAGAGGCGGGAGAGGCTTCTGGTATATCTGGGGATCTGTGCTTATCAAACTGGGAATTGCATATCTTGTATATATGGCGGCGGTATCACTTCTTGCAGGCGTACATCTGATGCAGATGACAGGTGGAGATGCAGATGCGATGATGCAGATTGCGCAGAGTACAGCACAGTCCGGCAAATTATATGATCAGATCACAAATGAGCTAATGAACTGGGCTGTTTATATTGAGGGCGTGGCAGCGCTGATTACGATTCCAGTCATGTTATTTTTATTTCACAGAGACAGCAGAAAAGAAAAAGAGCTTGGGATTGTAACGGAAAAAGCGTCAATTTGGAAATATATTGCAATTATAGTGATGTTTGCAGTTATGGCACTTGGGCTTAATAATCTGATATTTTTAAGTGATCTGTCAGCAGCGAGTGAAACTTATTCCGATACAATGCAGACTTTATACGGACAGGGATTTGCAGTGCAGATTCTCGTGCTTGGAATTTTGATGCCGACATGTGAAGAACTGGTGTACAGAGGACTTGTCTATAAAAGATTACGTTATACTTCACCGTTTTGGGCAGCGGCTTTGTATTCATCACTCGTATTTGCATTTACCCATGGCAATCTTGTCCAGGGACTTTATGGTTTTATCATGGGCATGATGTTCTGTTATGCGTATGAAAAATATGGTTCTGTGAAAGCACCGATACTTGCGCATATTACAGCGAATATCCTGTCAGTGGTTGGAACGCAGTTCCAATGGTTCGACTGGTTGTTCGAAGATCCGATGCGTGTCGGAATTTCAACAGTGTTATGTTCATTTATTGCATCAAGTATTTATGTTATGATTCAGAGATTGAACACAGATACAACTAAAAATAATAGCCAAAATGAGGGGTAGTTATCAGACTACTCCTTTTGTAATCGTAAAATGTCTAATTATCTGACGATTTAATAAGAAGTTTTTATTTACAAATTTGAAAAATGGGTGTATAGTAGGAAAAAAATAAAAAATGTAAGAAAGGACTCAGATATTATGAACGGGCAACAGCGACAGAAAAATGCTGGCTTGTATCGTCCTTCGTTTGAACACGATAACTGTGGTATTGGAGCAATCGTCAATATCAAGGGCCAGAAAAGTCACGATACCGTGGCGAATGCATTAAAGATTGTAGAACAATTAGAACATAGAGCGGGCAAAGATGCCGAAGGTAAGACAGGTGATGGAGTAGGAATTCTGTTACAGATTTCTCACAAGTTTTTCTCCAAAGTCTGTAAACCTTTCGGCATCTTTTTAGGTTCTGAGAGAGATTACGGCGTAGGTATGTTTTTCTTCCCTCAGGACGAACTGAAAAGAAATCAGGCAAAGAATATCTTTGAAGTGATTGTGGAAAAAGAAGGAATGGAATTCCTGGGCTGGCGAGAAGTACCGGTACATCCGGATGTGCTTGGAAGTCGTGCAGTAGAGTGTATGCCATGCATCATGCAGGGATTTATCAAGCGGCCGGAAAAGGTTGAAAAAGGAATTGACTTCGACAGACGTCTGTATGTGGTACGCCGTGTCTTTGAGCAGAGCAGCGATGATACTTATGTAGCTTCACTGTCAAGCAGAACGATTGCTTATAAGGGAATGTTTCTGGTAGATCAGTTACGTCTCTTTTTTGCGGATCTTCAGGATAAGGATTATGAATCTGCCATTGCACTGGTTCATTCCAGATTCAGTACGAACACGAATCCAAGCTGGGAGAGAGCAC
>OLSO01001134.1_pt1 | contig 21822 bp, 18 predicted proteins | sample 1672441 | NCBI WGS metagenome assembly OLSO01 (sample SAMEA3136686, study PRJEB25190) | human gut metagenome | biome: human gut; feature: human-associated habitat; material: faeces | place: Austria | collected 2013 | reverse complement strand
ACGTTTGCAATACGGCTCAGCTCGTCGATCAGCGCAAAATCTTCCATCCCGGCATACTTTGCATCAATCGCACTCATAACACTGCGCGCAAACTTAAACGGACTCGCCGTCGATGCGATTACAACCGGAGCCGTCGGATGGTTCTGCTCCTTCCATTTGCGATACACGTAAGAAGCGACTGCCGTATGGGTATCCAGCACATATCCGGTCTTCTCATATAAGGTGCGTATCTCTTCTGCTGTCTCGGCCTCAGTCGCATAGCCACCGGCAAAATCCTGAAGCTTTGCACGCATCTCATCCGTGATCTCATAGCGCCCGGTGCCGGTCAGCTGCTGCATCAGCTCCGCATTCTTCTTTGCATCCTCTCCTGACAGACGATAGATCAGGCGCTCCAGGTTACTGGAGATCAGGATATCCATAGATGGGGAGGTCGTCAGATGGAACGCACGGTTCCGGTCATAGACGCCAGTCTGGAAGAAATCATAAAGAACCTTATTCTCATTGGATGCACAAATCAGTTTGCCTACCGGGATACCCATCTGCTTTGCATAAAAGGCAGCCAGAATATTTCCAAAGTTGCCGGTCGGTACGACAACGTTCATCTCCTCACCGGCCTGCAGCTCACCTTTTGCCAGCAGTCTTCCATAAGCATAGACGTAGTATACGATCTGCGGAACAAGCCGCCCGATATTGATCGAATTTGCAGAAGAAAAGCAAAAGCCTGCCTCTGAGAGCTCTTTGCGAAGTGCCTCGTCTCCGAAAATACGCTTCACGCCGGACTGAGCATCATCAAAATTACCACGGATGCCGATGACGCAGGTATTCTTACCCTTTTGTGTCACCATCTGCTTTTCCTGTACTGCGCTGACACCATCCTTCGGATAAAAGACAATGATCCTGGTACCCGGTACATCTGCAAAGCCTGCAAGCGCTGCCTTTCCGGTATCGCCGGAAGTCGCAGTCAGAATCACAATTTCCTTGTCCTCGTGATTCTTCTTCGCTGCGGTTGTCATGAGATATGGCAAAATGGAAAGAGCCATATCCTTAAATGCGATCGTCGCCCCATGGAACAGCTCCAGATAAAAGCTGCCGTCTGCTTTTCGGATCGGTACGATCTCTTCGGTATCAAACTTCTGGTCATAAGCGCTGCGGATGCAGTACTTCAGCTCCTCTTCCGTATAATCTGTCAGAAAACGGCTCAGAACCGCATATGCCACCTCATGGTAGTTCATCTCTCCCAGTGTCGCAAGCGGAAGATCCAGTGCCGGAATCTGCTCCGGTACATACAGACCGCCGTCCTCAGCCAGTCCCTGTAGAATTGCCTGTGAAGCTGTCACTCGGTTTGCTGCATTTCTTGTGCTTCTGTACATCCATTCCATAATCGCTACCCATTCCTTTTCCTTAGACTTCAGATGACTCTCATCTTCCCGTGAGTATACCACACGCAAAAGGCCATTGCAACCTTCTGATTGCAACAGCCTCCTGTTCTATTCCTGTGCAGCAGTTGCTTCTGCTTCATCCCGATAGGTATAGTATTCATGTCCGCCGTATTCAAACAGCTTTGTAAGATTGGCGTCAAACCAGTCCGTATTTTTCTGCTCTGCGGAACCTCTTGCCAGAAAAAACAGTGCACCCTGCGTGTAATCCTCTCCCTGCAGTACCCGCTCGACTGCAAGAATGGTCGAATCAGTCACGGAGCAGCTATAAATCCGTCCGTCGGACGTCGGCTGAAACTGGTCATCCTGCCATACGACCTCCTGGATCGTATCCGGGAAGTGAGAATCCTTCACGCGGTTCAAAACGACTCCGGCTACCATCATCTTGCTCATCACATCGCCACCGGTCGCCTCTGCCTCCACAATCTGCAGCAACGTATAATATTCTTCGCCGGACATCTGGTTTTCCTGAATGGTCTGCTGTGCATAATAGCCAAGCTCTTTCGCTTTTGTCGTTCCGCTTGCGATCTGTCGTTTCCGGATTGCCCGGCGGTCCAACCCGCAAGCCCCTGCAAGGGTTGCACCCTTGGCTCCATCCATCCGGATCAGCCGTGTCGCCTCGGAATATTTTTCCATATCTGCGACCCCGGTCACGACTCCGGTCAGGCCCATCTGTGACTGCCAGCTTCCCTCGTTTGAAGAAGAATCGACCGCATAGACTGTACCATGCCCTCCGGTCTCAAACTCCGAGATCACAACCGCGATGCTCACAAGCATCAGGATCGCAAACAAAATCAGCGCAGCATCCTTCAGGATCCTTTTTCTTCCTTCTGCGTTGGTCAACAGCATTTCTGATTTCTCCCATACTCCGGGATCTCCCCATCCCGTTTTTGCCCCTTATCGTCATCTATACTGTTTTTGTAACGTAGCTGCATTATACCTGATCCGAAAACATTCTGTCAATATCTGATTCATATTTTTGTAATAATTTATTTCGTCGACATTTTTCTTTGTTACATTTTTATTTCTTTCTCACAAAGTTTTTCTTCATTATACGTTGATTTTTATCGCATCTGCCACTTGATTTTCTGGCTGGATAGCATATTTCACATTGCTTAAATTCGCTGTTTTTCCTGCTTTTCTTACATATTTGCAAAAAATATGTCGTATTCTTTGATTCCGTACAGGTTTTTGAATTATTTTGTAATAATTATGTAATATTTACGAGCTTGTTTTTTCGGAAAGACATACTTGCTTCATGGTTTGTTTCGTATTAAAATGCTGATGATACCAGGGTCAAAAGGTCAAAAAGCCGTTCATGCTTGCATGATAAAGCTTTTGAACTTGGGGGCCAAACCCAACATCATCAGTTGTAAAGAAGGAGATCCCATGTTAAGCCGCGACACAATCAAATATCTGGCCATTCTAGCCATGCTGCTCAACCACATTGCCAACCTGTTTCTCACACCCGGAACACTGCTCTGCGAGATCTTTCTCGACATCGGCTATTTTACCGCAATCACGATGTGCTATTTTCTTGTAGAAGGCTTCCACTTTACACACTCCAAACGCAAATACGGGCAGCGGCTGCTGCTCTTTGCCATTCTCTCACAGGTGCCCTTTATGCTCGCTTTTCACACACCGACTGGAAACATGCTGCTGACTTTGTTTCTCTGCTTTCTGATTCTTATCTGTATGGAACGCCTGCCCTTTGCTTCCGTCAGATGCCGGATTGAGATCGCAGGTCTTGTCCTGTTGTCCTGCTTCTGTGACTGGGCCGGATTTGCAGCTCTGTTCACTGTTCTGTTTGCGCAGGCAGGCCAGGACCGGAAACGGATTGGGAAAGTCTATCTTCTTGGCTATGTTCTCTTTGCCTTTGCAAATACGCTCGAGTATCTCGAGCAGTATTCCCTGTTTCCGGCTCTGCTGCACGGTCTTATCTCCGGCTTTGGGATCCTGTGCTCCGGCATATTGATTCTCTTCTTTTACAACCATAAAAGATCTGAGCACCTACGGGAATTTTCCCGGTGGTTCTTCTACCTGTTTTATCCGTTGCACCTGCTTGTGCTGTGCGTGATCCGGTATGCAATAAAATGAATAAGGCGTGCCCAATGGATTCTCACCATTGGACACGCCCTATCTTTTTCTTACGCGTGTTTATGCTTATTTATTATGTACTGCCAGATGGTTGATCGCGGTCAGTAATGCGTCGATGGATGCACGGATGATATCGACATCCAGTCCTGCACCCCAGTGCAGGTTGCCCTGTTTGTCGCGGATGCCGACGTATGCGATCGCGCGGGAGCTGGAGCTCTGCTCAAGCGCATGCTCTTCATAGGTTACAAGGTCGTACTCCAGGCGGAAATGCTTCTTCATTGCGTTGCTGACTGCGTTCAGACGTCCGTTACCGGATGCCACGATCACGCTTGTCTTGCCGCCGCAGGTTGCCGTTACCTCTGCAATGATACCATTATGCTGCTTGAAGTGTACTTCCTCGATCTTGTACGGCTCGGTGATGTTCTCGAAGGTATTCTTGAAAATCTGGAAGATCTCTTCCGGCTGCAGTTCCTTGTGCAGCTCGTCGGATACACCTTTTGCCGCATAGCCCATCGCCTCGCGCATCTTCTTCGGAAGCTTCAGTCCATAGTGCTGCTCCAGAATATAGCCGACACCGCCCTTTCCGGACTGGCTGTTGATCCGGATGACATCCGCATCGTAGGAGCGACCGATATCGGTCGGGTCGATCGGCAGATACGGAACCGTCCAGGTATCGCACTTGTGCTCCTCGCGGTACTTCATTCCCTTTGCAATCGCATCCTGATGAGAACCGGAGAATGCCGCAAATACGAGTCCACCGCCATATGGGCTGCGCTCATCGACCTTCATGCCGGTATACTCCTCATAATGCTCGGTGATATACGGCATATCAGAGAAGTCAAGCTCCGGATCTACGCCCTGTGCGTACATGTTCAGCGCCAGAGTAATGATGTCCACATTACCGGTACGCTCACCATTTCCGAACAACGTTCCCTCAATACGGTCTGCGCCCGCCAGAATACCCATCTCTGCGTCGGAGATGCCGCAGCCTCTATCGTTGTGCGGATGCAGAGAAAGAACAACATTCTCACGGTACTTCAAATGATCATTCATGTACTCAATCTGGCTCGCATATACATGCGGCATGGACATCTGTACCGTGCTCGGAAGGTTAATGATCGCCTTGTTGTCTGCAGTCGGCTGCCATATATCCAGAACAGCGTTGCACACTTCTGCCGCATAGTCAATCTCTGTGCCGGTGAAGCTCTCCGGACTGTACTCGAACCGGTAATTTGCATGAGCCTCTTCCGCCAGCTCCTTCAGAAGCTTTGCGCCCTCTACGGCAATCTGCAGAATCTCTTCTTTTGACTTGTGGAATACCTGCTCTCGCTGCGCAAGAGAGGTGGAATTGTATACATGCACGATCGCATGCTTTGCTCCTTCAAGTGCTTCAAAGGTCTTGCGGATAATGTGTTCTCTCGCCTGTGTCAGCACCTGAATCGTCACATCGTCCGGAATCAGATCCTGCTCAATCAGAGTGCGGAGAAACTGGTACTCGGTATCGGAAGCTGCCGGGAAGCCGACCTCGATCTCCTTGAAACCGATCTTTACGAGGAGCTGGAAAAACTGTACTTTTTGCTCCAGAGACATCGGAACGACAAGTGCCTGATTGCCATCCCTCAGATCCACACTGCACCATACCGGTGCATGATCTACATATTCCTTCTCGGCCCATTTCATACTGCGAACCGGTGGCATAAAATACTGGCGAATATACTTGTTGTGGTTCATCATAATCATTTTCTCCTTTTCTCATACATACTGAAAGCGAGCAGTCGGATTTGCTTACACACGTAAAAAAACCGCCTCCTGAAATCCTCTCGGATCTCAAGAGACGGAAGATGACAAATCTTTCGCGGTACCACTCTTATTCATGATCGCTCATGCACTCTGCAGATACGGACACGCCGGAAACGGCTCTGTCTTATATCCTGCCCGCGTAACGGTCGGGTGATCCGTCTGCGCCTACTCTGTTGCCGGATAATCATCATCGGATCCATTTGGGGCAGCCGCTCAGGGGCGAGTTCCACTCAGTGCTTCTGATGCCTCACACCATCCGGCATCTCTCTGAAAAAAACAACTGCGCTTACTATTCCCCGTCATCGCATTTTCCTTTTCGCTTTGAGTTTTACTCTACCATTGCTTTCCGATTTTGTCAACATCTTTTTATGCCCCCTGCACCCGGAATGCCGGAATGTCTTTTGTCTCGGCACCATTTGTCCGGGACATCCAGTAAACGATCACATATTTTCCTTCATACAGACCGTCTGCCATCTCGAATTCACTCTCAGAAAGGTCGAATTCACGACAAATGCCATTTGTATCGAGTATCTGCATCGTGTCCGGTGTCAGACTTGTGATGACGCCTTCCGCGCTCACACTCTGTGGTTCGGCCGCATTCACATGGCGGGTGTAGTCATTTACTGTGGATGCGGTATACGGTGCGCCTGCTCCGGAATACGATACCTCTACCCAGTCTCCGGTCTCGATCGTATCCTTCAGATTCAGCTGCGCATAGGTCGTATTGAATGTAATCTCTCCGCCGCCGTCGTCTCTGCGGATCACGAGCACACCAAACGATGCGTCTACGACCGTACCGCTCTGGTATCCATTCTTCACATAGGTATCCACCATCGGCGCTTTCCAGGAAAGGTAATCGGCATACACATACGCTGTCGTGCCATTATACTTTACGCGCACCCAGCCATTGTCGGTCGTGCCGGTGATCTCTACTGCCGTTCCCTTTGAGAGAGTACCATAAATCGTTCCATCCGAAGAATATGTGCTGCGCACATTGACTTCTGCTGTTGCATACATGGTTCCGCTTCCGTCCTTTGTGATTACCGGACGGGTCGTTGTCACATAGTCGCCCCAGACGTAGCCTGCCGCACCGTTATACTGTACCTGTACCCAGCCGTCACTCGTATATCCGGTCTCCATTACAGAAGTCCCGGCTGAAAGCCCGCCTAAAATTGCCGCTCCGAGATCTCCGGCCGCCCGGACATTGACATCGCTGCTCACATAGACCGTACGGGCCAGCGGCGTCAGTGTCTCTGCCGGCTTGTCTGCAGACTGTGCTTTATATCCGGACAGATCAGGAAGGGCAACCTCCACAATCTCCCCGAGCTGATGAAACTTCACATCAGACGTCATCAGAAACGTCTCTGACTGTTCCTGCTGCGTCACTGTATAAACAAGCTGAATGCTGCGGGATGTCACATGCCCGTCTGTATCGACCTGCATGGTTCCCTGCAGCGAATCGATCGCAAACCCCTGCTCATTGCCCGCACCCTGCAGCAGCTTTTTTGCATAGTCGCTTAGCGTCTCCGGTGTCGCTGCAAAGCGATAGGTCACGCTTCCATCCGTATTTTTCTCTGAACAGAGCATTTTCAGATAGTTACTGGTCAGATCCAGATACGTATTTGCATTAATCATCTGCCAGATGGAAGCCCGGTCCATCTCCCGCTTCGTCTTTCCGTCGGATGTCTCCGCATAGTAATGGCCGTCTGTATAATAGCTCTCAGAGGCCGTCTCTTCTGACTTCACCTGGATATCCGCCTTTAATGTATCTGTCTGAATGCCGGATACCTTTAACTCCATCGTCTTTTCCGCCGCCAAATTCGTCGCAGAGGAAACCGTCCGCTCGGTCACAGACACATTCAGTCCTTCCAGAGTGTCCTGGCCCTGTACCGCCGTATTATAGGCCGCCTCCAGCTCCGGCTCAAAGGCCGCGTCTGCCGGAATCCCATATACTCCGGCAAATAGTGCCATAGCACACACACCCAGTAAAATTTTTCTTCTCATATTCCCTCCACCTGATTGTCCTGCCTATCTTCTCGCCAGCTCCTTCGTGATATCCGCCCAGCTGACGCCGCGTTCTGCCATCAGTACCATGACATGATACAGAAAATCTGAAATCTCATACTTGATTTCTTCCGGATCCGGATTCTTTGCTGCGATAACGATCTCCGTCGCCTCCTCGCCAACCTTTTTCAGGATCTTATCAATGCCTTTATCAAACAGATAGTTTGTATAAGACCCCTCCTTTGGATGCACTTTTCGGTCCTGAATGACCGCATAGACATCTTCAAATACTTTCAGCGGATTGGTATCGTCGTACTCTTTTTTCAGAATCGGTCGGTAAAAGCAACTGCGGTTGCCCGTATGGCAGGCCGCACCGATCTGGTGTACCTTCGCCAGGAGCGTATCATTGTCGCAGTCGATCCTCAGCTCTTTGACATACTGAAAATGTCCGGATGTCAGCCCCTTGATCCACAGCTCCTGTCTGCTTCGGCTGAAATAGGTCATGCGTCCGGTGCGGACTGTCGTCTCAAAGGCCTCCCGGTTCATGTATGCGACCATCAGAACTTCCTGTGTCTTGTAGTCCTGCACGACAACCGGAAGCAGACCGTCGCTGTTTTGTTTCAGCTCATCAAAGGAGACCGACGCCTCATACGTGTTCATCGCAATGCCTTTCTCCCTCAGTTCATGCTTCAGTGCCATGAAATCAAAGCCCTTCTTCTGAAAAGCATCCTCGCAAATTCCGACGCAGGCTTCCGCTGCAAGTGCTTTTTCCGGTGCTACAGCATCTCCACTCCAGCCATCCGGAATGCTTTCTGTAAAAATCAGTCCCGGACAATCCTCCTTCGGAAGCTCCTTGGTCTTCTGATATGCCGCATCTGCCAGGGCATACGGCAAAAGAATTCCTCCAAGCAGCTGCGCATGACTGAATGCCTCAATGAGTGCCTCCTTGCAGCGAACACTTGCCATTATTTTTTCTTTTCCGAATTTTCCGGAGACCTCATGCGTCAGCTCAATATTGGACTCCTTCGCGTAATTCAGAAATACCTTCTGACAGCCCGCATAGATCAGCTTTTTCACATCCTCCATCCGTTTGATATTTCCGCCTCCGAATACCGGAATATCAACGGCCTGTGCCATCTCTTTGATCCGGTGGAGTGCCATGTCATGTTCAGCGTCTCCATTTGAAAAATCATACAGGATAATCGCATCAGCCCCATAGTTGCTGTAATCCACTGCAAGTGCTGCTACATCCTCGCCACCTGCGAGCATCCCGCCTTCCGGGCGCTGCAGTGCCTTTCCATCTTTCAGATAAACCGGCACTGCCAGTTCTTTAAAGCTCATATCGTCCCCTGCCTTTCTCTTACAGGCTTCCCTTTGTGGAAAGCACATCTGTAATGCGCGGATCATATCCGGTCGCCATATCCAGTGCCTTGGCAAATGCTTTGAACATCCCCTCTGCCATATGGTGATTGTTCCCTTCAGAGAGCATTTTAAAATGCAGATTCATCGCTGCAGAGTAGGAAACGGCATAGAAAAATTCCCGCACCGTCTCCGTATCCAGATCGCCGATCCGCTCCACTGTAAATACCGCATCTGAACGGTAATACGGTCTGCCGCTCAAATCGATTGCGCAAAGCACCAGAACCTCATCCATCGGAAGGATCTGACTGCCATAACGGCGGATTCCCTTCTTGTCTTTGACTGCCTCGCGGATTGCCTGCCCAAGTACAATTCCGGCATCCTCAATCGTGTGATGGCAGTCCACCTCCAGATCGCCCGTCACCTCCACATCCAGATCAAACAATCCGTGGCGCGCAAATCCATTCAACATATGGTCAAAAAATCCGATCCCGGTATGTATATTTGCCTGTCCGGATCCATCCAGATCCAGTCGGATGCGAATCTGTGTCTCCTTTGTCACTCGCTCTATCTGTGAAATCCGATGTTCCATCTCATTTCTCCTCTTCCTTTGCCGACATTCCTGTATCGTCCCATCCCCCTCACCCGCCGCTTAGTACTCCGTGCGCTTGAAGCAGGGGGATGCCTATCTGCGTTCAAACCGTACTCGGATTGAATTCGCATGTGCCGTCAGCTTCTCTGCCTCTGCAAATGCAATGATATCCTCATGAATCGGTTCAAGTGCTTCTCTTGAATAATATACGATGCTTGATTTTTTAATAAAATCATCGACGGAAAGTGCAGAGAAAAATTTCGCCGTGCCATTCGTCGGCAGCACATGGTTCGGTCCTGCAAAATAGTCACCGAGCGGCTCGCTGCTGTACTCACCGATGAAGATTGCACCTGCGTTGCGCACCTTTGTCATGACCTCAAACGGATTCGCTGTCACGATCTCCAGATGCTCGGATGCAATCGCATTTACTGCATCAATCGCATTGGCCATATTGTCAGCCAGCAGGATAAAACCGTACTGATCCAGAGACTTCTGAATGATCTCCGCTCTGGAAAGCTCCTTTAAAAATCCGTCGATCTCCTTTAATACCTCTTCTGCCAGCGTTTTACTTGTCGTGACAAGGATCGCGGAGGCCATCTCATCGTGCTCAGCCTGTGAGAGAAGGTCTGCCGCCACATAGCGCGGAGTCGCCGTCTCATCGGCCAGTACAAGGATTTCGCTCGGCCCTGCTACAGAATCAATGCTCACATGGCCATAGACCGCACGCTTTGCCAGCGCAACGTAAATATTGCCCGGTCCTGTGATCTTGTCTGCCTTCGGAATACTCTCCGTGCCATAGGCTAAGGCTGCGATCGCCTGAGCACCGCCGACCTTATAAATCTCATCTGTTCCGGCCTCATGCGCCGCTACGAGTGTGGATGCCGGAATCTTTCCGTCTCTCCCGGGCGGCGTCGTCATAACGATCCGTCCGACGCCTGCGACCTTGGCCGGGACGACATTCATCAGAACCGAAGACGGGTAAACGGCCTTTCCCCCCGGTACATAGACCCCGACAGTTCCAAGCGGTGTCACCTTCTGTCCAAGGATCGTACCATTCTCCGTCGTATCAAACCAGCTGTATTTTTTCTGCTTCTCATGATAGCTGCGAATGTTGACAAGTGATTTGCGGATGACATCTAAAAGAGACGGCTCCACCTCGCGGTATGCCTCCTCGATTTCCTCCGGCGTCACACGGATCGTCTCTGCCGTGAGCTCCACTTTGTCAAACTGCTTCGTGTATGCAAAAAGCGCCTCATCACCTTTCGCACGCACTTCCTGAATGATCGCCTGCACCCGCTCCTCAAATGCGCCATAATTGTTCGGGCTGCGTTTTAAAAGATGGTTCAGCAGATCCTTTTTTGTCTCCTGTGTCAGTGTTACAAGCTTCATGACGATTCCCTCCCTGCCTCAATTCTTCTCCGGCCCCGAAACGATCCGATTCAGCTCGTTCAGAAGCCGGGTAATCCGTTCATTTTCCATCCGCATGCTGACCGGGTTCACCACGACCCGTGCCGACAGCGGACATACCTCCTCGAGTACCTCCAGTCCGTTCTCCCGAAGGGTTGAACCGGTCTCGACGATATCCACAATCACCTCAGAGAGCCCGACGATCGGTGCAAGCTCGATTGAGCCGTTCAGCTTGATGATCTCGACCGTCTGGTTACGCTGGTTATAAAAATAATCTTTTGCGATATTCGGGTACTTGGTTGCCACACGGATCAGCTCCTGACCGCCAAGCAGTGCCTTTGCCTCCTTCGGCCCGCAAACACACATTCGGCATTTACCAAAGCCAAGATCCAGCACCTCATAAATTTTACGGCCTTCTTCGACTATCGTATCCTTTCCGACAACACCGATATCCGCAGCCCCGTACTCCACATACGTTGGAACGTCCGGTCCCTTCGCGAGAAAAAAACGAATCTTTAGGTCTTCATTTACAAAAATCAGCTTTCTGGAATCCGGATCCTTCATCTCCTCGCAGGTGATCCCGATCTGTTCCAGAAGCTCCAGTGTTTTCTTTGCAAGCCGCCCTTTTGTGAGGGCAAACGTCAGATAGCGTGTCTCTTTTTCCATTCTGTCACTCTCCATGCTCCTCTGCTCCACAGGCAACAGGCAGTCCATGCCGACAGCGGCTTTCCCGCCGGAGTCCGGAAATACCCGGTGTCTGCAGCAGAAATCCCCTACAGTTCCACCACCAGCACGCAGTCCTTTGCTTTTGCATAGGCTCTGCACGCCTCGCGGGATCTTCCGGCGGTAATGCGCACCAGCTCCACATCAATACCTCTCCCCCGAAGCTCCGATGCCTTCTCAATCGCCTCAGGCAGCTTTTCTGCTTCATAAAGGATCATACAGTGATTCGCCGGTATCTGCTGCCGGATCTTCTGACGGCTTAAGGCGTTCAACAGCTGATCGATGACTGCTACAAAGCCAACCGCAGGTGCATTCATCCCAAAATGCTGCAGCAGATCGTCATAGCGACCACCCTTGATGATCGCATCTCCGGTCCCGAATGTGTAGCCCCGGAACATGATTCCGGTATAGTACATATAGCCGCTGACCATACCGAGGTCGAAGGAAACATACTGTTCCACTTTATATAGCTTCAGAATCCGCCATATCTCGCGCAGTCGCTCCAGCGCCGATTGCGCATCCGGATTCGTCGTCATAGCGGCAGCCTTATCCAGTACTTCCTCTGTACCAAACAGACTGGTCAGAGAAGCAAAAAGCTTTTTAAGCTCCGGACTGATATCAGCCTTTGCGAGCAGCTTCTCCACTCCGAATGTATTTTTATTCTTGATCAATGTCTTCAGCTCCAGAGCGGTCTGCTCATCCAGCCCCGCTTCTTTTACAAGCGCCCGGAAAAACCCGACATGTCCGAGGCTGATCTGAAATTCTGAAAGCCCGCAGGACTGCAGCATTTCACCGACCAGTGCGATGATCTCAGCATCTGCATCTGCGCTGTCATCTCCGATCAGTTCTCCGCCGATCTGAGTCGTCTCCTTCAGGCGTCCCTGGTAGCTTGAGCTGTTGATATAGGTATTGCCCAGATAGGTCAGTCGCACCGCAGCAGGGCTGTTCCGAAAATACTTCGATGCCGCACGCGCGATCGACGGCGTAAAATCCGGTCGGAGTACAAGCGTATTGCCATCGCGGTCAAAAAACTTGTATAGCTCTCTGGATGGCGTCGTACCGATCTCCTTGCTGAATACATCAAAGTACTCAAAGGTCGGCGTCTCGATATCCTGATAGCCATATGATCGGATCATAGCATGCAGCTTTTCCTGCAGCACAAGCTTCTGCTCGCATTCTTTGCTGTAAATGTCACGCACGCCCTCCGGTGTATGTAAAATTTTCTGCATCTGTGAATCCCCTTTCACTTTATCGTAGTACAGTGATAATTCTCTACCACGCGAAATAGTTCACTAAATTATATGAAAAAAAGAAACAATTGTCAATCCCTAAGCGAAAGATCCCGCTGCAATCCGTCTAAATACGGAACGAGCAAGCCGTTTTTCGGCTCCAGATAATAATGCTGATCCAGTTCCACATAGCGGAAGCTCTTTCTTCCCCCCTCCTTCGCCCGGTTCCAGAAGCGCATCATATCCCGATAAGGCAGATAAAACAGTTCGTTGCGCATACTGAAAAACAGCACGAGAAATGCCACTCCGCCCTGCTTTTCAAAATCTGTCATAAACTGTACCTGATGCGCATGAATGTTCTGCAGGGCAAACGTATCGGACGTGCATTCTTTCGCATCAAAGCAGACCGGCACTCCCTGCACAGCCCCAATATAATCGACCGTACTTTTCTGTTCAAAATAGGCCAATGTAATATGGCGATGCTCTTTGTCGATCTTAAGAGGAGTGATCGGCGTCGGGATCTTCTGGATCAGGGCAAGTCCCTTTTCCAGGTAAATCTCATTCGTGCGGTTGAGCAGCTCCTCTAAGGTCGATCCCCGCAAGCCCCTCGTATTCCATGTCGCCATAGCCGTCATCCGTCCTTTCTGCGTGTCAGAAGCCGCTGCTGTTCTGCCGCAAGCATGCCCGGAAAAAGCTGGTCAAACAGCTTTGGCGGCTGTGCGAAAAAGGTCTGTCCGCTGTACGCTGCCGTCCCGTCCGGAAACTCCAGCCGCCAGGCATGCAGTAGCTGACCGCGCAGCCCCGGCTGCGTTTTATTATAGGAAGCGGAACCATATTTGGGATCTCCGAGAATCGGATGCCCGATTGAGGCCAGATGAGCACGGATCTGATGGCTGCGTCCCGTCACAAGCAGTACCTCCAGTAAGGTCTGTCCGTCCTGGCTCGCAACAGCCCGGTATACTGTCTCGATCGGCTGCGCATCCTGGGACTTTGCAGCTTTCTCTGGCAGCTGGTTCAGAATAGTCACGCGGTTCGATGCACGGTCCTTCACAAGATAGCCCTTCAGATGCTTTGTACCGCGCATCGTCCCATTGACAATGCAGCAATAATATTTGTGCAGGGATCGGTCACGCAGCAATTCGCTCATCTGCTGCAGACCCGGCAGACTTTTTCCTGCAATCAATATCCCGCTTGTATTCCGGTCCAGGCGATTGCAGACCGACGGGTGAAAGCGCTGAAGCTCCTCCCCGGTAAGCTGCCCGCTCTCCAGTAAGTAGGAGATGAGATATTCCACCGCTGAGACATCCTGCGGCTGTGCTTTCTGTGAAAGCATTCCGACCGGCTTATTCAGCAATAAAATATCAGCATCCTCATAGATGATATCCAGCTTCTGCCTTCGCTGATTCGGCAGCATTCGGGGCGATGGACTGTGTGCCTGTGCTTTCGCGGCACTCTCCTCCCCCTGAAATTTTTGTATCGTTTCTTCGGCCAGAAACAGCCGAAGCACATCGCCTTCGGATAGCTGCTCGTTTCCCTGTATCTTTTTTCCGTTCAGCGTGATATTCTTCTTCCGCATCATTTTGTAAAGAAAGCTTTTCGGGGCTTCCTTCAGATATTTGGCAAGCAGCTTGTCTGCGCGCTGACCGGCCTCGTTTCTGGTGATAATAAATTCTTTCATAGCTTTTCCTTATAAAATTGGCAATACAGCCTTTGCCAAATAAATTTGGCAATGCCTACCTTTGCAGGTTGCTGCTGCACAGAACTGTTAGAGGCATATCGCTAGCAGGGTCTGGTAGATTCCTTCCTCATATGTCCATGTCGGATGGTTCGGATCCATTTCGGTGCCGCGCAGCTGCTCCTGCTTCCGGTTCAGATCTGCGACGCGCTGCAGGTAGGTCTTTTCATCCTTCAGTACTTTTACCTGCGCATCAGAAAATCCATTCGCGGCCAGCAGCCTGGAAATATGTTTTTCAAGGCTGGCCGGATCCATCTTGTCGTCCATCGTATGGCAGACGACATGCGCGCCACAGATGACCAGTGCCGTGACCAGCGTCGTGTGCTCATAAGCTGTAAAGATCATCTCATAGCCTGCCAGCAGACTTCCTGCCGCTTTCTGTTCCCGTTCATACTGCTCCTGTCCGACCGGCTTTTGCATAAAAATCATAATCAGGCCTACCATCGACCGGCTCGCCGGAAGACAGCCTAAAATTGCAACAAATGTAAACAAATTCAACCGTGTTTTTGTCTGAATATAGCCGGTTACATAGATGACAAGCGGAATCGCAAACATCACCAGTGTCACAAGCAGACGCTTCTTCCGCTCATACCGGATATAGCCGTAATTGCCCTTTTTTACTTTTTTCATCCTGATCTCCTTTGTAGATGCTATTTTTTCTTATGCACATTCCGGATCGTTTTCTTTTTTCCGGAAGTCGGGCGATTTCCCTGTCCGGAATGTGTTTCGCCCCTGCGATGATCCGCTCCTGTAATGCGCCCTCCGTTATGGCTGCTTCGTCCGCTTCCGGCCTTTTTATAGCTGCCGGAAGGCTTCTGGGTGCCCGTCCATCCCCTGCCATTCCCGGTAAACTGCCGTGGCCGGATCAGACATTCCGGGCCAAATCCGATCAGATCCGTACGTCCTGCAATGCGGAGCGCTTCCTGTACCAGCTCGTAATTTTCAGGACGCCGGTACTGGATCAATGCCCTCTGAAGCGCCTTGCGATGCGGATTTTTCTCCACATAGACCGGCTGCATCGTCCGCGGATCCAGTCCGGTATAGTACATACAGGTCGATACCGTTGCCGGAGTCGGATAAAAGTCCTGCACCTGCTCCGGCATATAGCCAAGATCACGTAAAAAACAGGCCAGCTCCACTGCATCCTCCATGGTACATCCCGGATGCGACGACATGAGATACGGCACCAGAAACTGGTTTTGCCCACAGGCTTCATTCATCTTCTTGTAACGTTCCGAAAATTTCATATACACGGCATGCTCCGGTTTCCCCATCATCGCCAGCACCCGATTCGAGACATGCTCCGGTGCGACCTTCAGCTGTCCGCTCACATGGTACTTTACAAGCTCACGAAAAAAAACATCTGACGGATCGGCCAGCAGATAATCAAACCGGATGCCGGAACGGATGAATACCTTCTTCACTTTTGGCAGCTTCCTCAGGCTGCGCAGCAGTTCCACATAATCCCTGTGGTCTGCGTTCAGATTCGGACACGGCTTCGGAAACAGGCACTGCCGGTTCTGGCAAACCCCTTTCGTCAGCTGTTTTTCACAGGACGGATGACGGAAATTGGCCGTCGGTCCGCCGACATCATGAATATAGCCTTTAAACTCCGGATCCTCAGTCATCTGCCTGGCCTCCGCCAGAATGGATGCATGACTTCTCGTCTGGACAATCCGGCCCTGGTGCATTGTCAGCGCGCAGAAATTGCAGCCGCCAAAGCAGCCACGGTTGCTCACAAGACTGAATTTTACCTCTGAGATTGCCGGAATGCCTCCTGCCGCATCATACATCGGATGCCATGTCCTGCAATACGGAAGTGCATAGACGTCGTCCATTTCCTGCTGGGTCAGTGGCTTTGCAGGCGGATTCTGCACAACATACACCGTCCCGTACGGTTCCGCCAGCCTTTTTCCGGAAAACGGATCCGTATTGCGGTATTGCACCGCGAAGCTCTCCGCGTAGATCTGCTTCTCGCTTCGCACCTGCTCATAATCCGGAAGAAAGACTGCATCATAAATCTCCTCCGGACGCTTTGTCTTATAGCATGTCCCGTTGACAAAGGTGATATCCTTCACTGCGATCCCCGCCTGCAGAGCGTCTGCAATCTCTACGATCGAATGCTCGCCCATGCCGTAAGAAATCAGGTCTGCTCCGCAGTCCATGAGCACAGAACGTTTGACCGAATCCGACCAGTAATCATAGTGTGACAGTCTGCGCAGACTCGCCTCAATACCACCGGCAATGATCGGCACATCCTTATAAGCCTGCCGGATCAGATTGCAGTAAACGACGACCGCATAGTCCGGACGACGTCCCATCTCTCCGCCCGGCGTATAAGAATCTTTCTGCCGGTGCTTTTTGGATACGGAATAATGATTTACCATCGAATCCATATTGCCGCCGCTCACAAGGAACCCGAGTCTCGGACGCCCAAGCGCCATCACACTCTCTTTTGTCTTCCAGTCCGGCTGCGGTATCATACCGACGGTATACCCTCTTGACTCCAGAAGCCGACCGATAATCGCATGTCCGAATGAAGGATGATCCACATAGGCATCTCCAGTCACATACACAAAATCCAGCTGCTCTATTTTCCGTTCTTTCATATCTTCTTTTGATACCGGAAGAAAACGGTTCTTCATCTCATATCTCCTCATCTGTCACCTCTGCGGCGTCCCAGTTCCCAGAATGCCACTGCACTGGCTGACGCCACATTCAGAGAATCCACGCCATGGGACATCGGGATCCGCACAGTATAATCACAATCCGCGATTGTCCCATCTGCCAGTCCGTCACCTTCAGTTCCAAGTACGATTGCAAGCTTCTCCTCTTTTGCAAGATCCGGATCATCAATTCCCACCGAGTCCTCTTTCAGCGCCATCGCGGCTGTACAAAATCCATGTTCATGCAATATCTCCATTCCGCGCCCCGGCCATGCTCCGTGCTCAAAAAAAGCCCACGGAATCTGAAAAACCGTCCCCATGCTCACGCGGATCGCCCGACGGTAAAGTGGGTTGCTGCATCCTGTGCTCAGAAGCACCGCATCCATAGACAGGGCTGCCGCAGAACGGAAGATCGCCCCTACATTCGTCGGATTCACAATATTTTCGAGCACGGCAATCCGGCGTGCACTCCGGCAGAGCTCTTCCGGGCTTTTCGGAACGGGGCGCCGCATTGCGCAGAGCATCCCCCGCGTCATCGGAAAACCGGTTAATTTGGAAATCACCGCATGATCCGCTGCATATACCGGCGTCTGCGGACAGCGCCGTAAAATATCTGCACCCTCGCCCTGAAGCTGCCCCATCTCCGCAAGAATGGATACCGGCAGGCATCCGGCATCCAGCGCACGCGCAATGACCTTCGGGCTCTCTGCGATAAAAATTCCCTTCGACGGATCCTCACGGTTTAAAAGCTGCACTTCCGTGCAGCGCGCATAAATATCCAGCTCCTTTGCTGAAAAATCCGTAATCTCAACTACGTTCGCCATGATGCTTCAGCTCCTCATACCTGTGCTCCGGAATCTCATCATAAGACTGGATATAGTAATCCGCAAGGGTGCGGATCTTCTCCGTCTGATCGAGGCAGTACTCATCACGCACTGCGCACACCTGCATCCCTGCATTTTTTCCGGACAGAATCCCCATCGGGACATCTTCAAACACAAGGCAATTCTCCGGCTCCACATCAAGCCTCCTTGCAACCTCCAGATAAACATCCGGTGCAGGCTTTCCTTTTGCAACATCACACGCTGTCACAATGCAGTCAAAGCAGTCTTCTACGCCATTGGATGCGAGACAGGCCTGAATCAGTTCCCGGCTGTTGCTGCTCGCAATGCCGATTTTACGCCCCTGTGCACGCAGCATCCGCAAAAAGGCGGCGGCACCGGTCTTCAGCCGGACCTCATGTGCATACTTCTCTCCTGCCATAACAAGCCAGTCTTCTTTTATCTTCTCAACCGGATCCGGGAGTTCAAACCGTTTCTTAAAATATTCTGCCGTCTCCGTAAAGCCCATCCCTTCAATGATGACATCCAGCCCTTCCGGCGGACACAGGCCATAACGTCCCAGATATTCTATATCAATATCCTTCCACATCCACATGGAATCCATCAGGGTTCCATCCAAATCAAAAATTACCGCATGTATTCCTTCTAACATAATTTTTGCAGTCTCTCCATTTCTTCGTTTGTCAGCTCGCGCCATTGTCCGGGCGCGAGTGTATCATCCAGCGCAATCCCTGCCATCTTTACCCGTTTCAGATACACGACCTTCTTGCCGCGTGCCTCAAACATTCGCTTTACCTGATGAAATTTTCCCTCACAGATTGTAAGATAAATTTCTGAGATTACCGCATGCTCCGCCGGCGACTCCTGATCTGAATCCGTCTCCGAAAATGGCTGCTCCACTTCCTTCACGCTTTGGATTTCCAGCTTCGCCGGAAGCGTTTGCGCCTTTTCTCCGATGTCGATCCCCTTCGCAAAGGCTTCCACATCCTGTGCATCAACGGTTCCAAGCACCTTTGCATAATAGGTCTTGTCCACGTGATGCCGCGGCGAGAGCATCCGATGAGCCAGTGCACCATCATTCATCAAAAGGAGCAGTCCTTCTGTATCAATATCCAGGCGTCCTACCGGAAAGAGCTCTTTCCGGCGCGGATGATCAATCCCGTCCATCACCGTCTTCTGGCGCCTGTCCTCCGTCGCCGTGACAACCCCTGCCGGCTTATTCAGCATCAGCGCCACAAACGGCTGCCAGCAAACCGGCTTTCCTGCAAGCACAACGCAATCCTGCTGCGGATCGATCTGACGTTCCGGATGCGTTTCCACTGCCCCATTTACCAGTACCATTCCTTTTTTTAACTGCTTTTTCACCTCACTGCGCGTGCTTCCCGCACAGGTGGCAAGAAATTTGTCCAGTCGCATGTCTCTCATCCTCTCACTGCATCCGCCATCCGGGATAATATTTGTTTTTCAGCACTCCACCCGCATATTTGGCCCATCCAAGCGCCATGCCGTCCACGCAGATCAGTACCCAGCCCTTTTTCAGCGGCTCGTCCTCTGTATGCTCGATCGTCTCCCCTTTCAGATAGCGCAAGATACGCGGATCATCTGCCAAAAGATCAAGCGTATCCGGATAGGAATGCGCAGAAAGCGCCATTGCTAGCGCCTGAGACGGTTCGAACCGTTCTTTTTTGCAGGTGCCAAGCAGCAGTCCCGTGCGCAAATACCGCAGACCGTCCGGCAAATCCACGCCTTCTGGAAGAAGCAGACACTGATCGTCGACCTGCCGGAAGGCGCGTCCCTTCCAGAGCTGCTCTGGGAGCTTCTGCAGAAAGTCCCGCACCTCCTGCGGCAGCTTTTCATTCCTGACTGTGTGCATCTTTTTGGAAGCTGCAGCCGGTGCCTCCCCCGTCTTGTGCAGCAGCGCAAGAAAATGCCCCTCTCCTTCTGCATGATGCGGCCATACACGAAGTGCCTTTTCACACGGCGGATACCCGGCAGTAAGCCCGTCTGCCCCTTCCGCCTGTACAAGCTCCAGATCCGGATGGCGCATCAATGCATCTGCGATGACGTCCTCATCCTCTTCTTTTGCGAATGTACAGGTCGAATACAGCAGCATGCCGCCGGGTCTTAGCATCGCCAGTGCACAGTCCAGGATTTGCTTTTGCAGGACCGCATACTCTTTCGGACCACGTTCCAGCCAGCCGGAAATCAGTCCGCTGTCCTTCCGAAACATGCCCTCTCCGGAGCATGGCGCATCTACCAGAATTTTATCAAAAAAGCACCCAAACCGTGCCAGCAGCTTCTCCGGAGTCTCTGCAGTCACACAAAAATTTGTGCAGCCCCACATGGTCAGATTTTTCAAAAGTGCTTTTGCGCGGCTTGCGCTCACATCATTTGCCACAAGAAGCCCACGCCCTTCCAGACGGGAGGCCAGCTCCGTAGCCTTTCCCCCGGGAGCTGCACACAGATCCAGTACCCGGTCCCCCGGCTGTACCGGAAGTCTGGATGCCGGAAGCATCGCACTCGGCTCCTGTATATAATACAGGCCGGCATAATAATACGGATGCTTTGTGGCCTGCTCCGTCTTTCCGATATAAAATCCTTTCCCGGTCCACGGGATCGGCCTAAGTGCAAATGGCACCAGTGTCTGAAATTTCTCCACGGTGAGCTTTCCGGTATTCACCCGCAGCCCGGCATAGCTTTCCTTTTCATAGCTTGCCAGAAACGCCCCATACTCGTCACCCAGCTGTTCTTTCATCCGATCCAGAAACTGTTCCGGTAATTTTGCCATCTTTTTGGCCTCCCTGTATTTATTCTGCTCTTCTGTTTCATTTCCTGACGAATCATTTCATTCTAACATACCTGCGCACAAGATGCAATTGAGCATTTTACCTACGGTATGACATCTGACTATTCCAGAAATCGGAGTATCCAGTATGGATTGACCGAGAGCTCTTCTGTATGTTCCGTCCGGATATAAATACCCAGGTGCAGATGTACCGCAAATTTCCCGCTTGTGCCTTCCTCACCGTAGCCGGTATCGCCCATCATTCCGAGCGTCTCCCCGGCGGTAACACGCTCACCTACCGAAAAAGCACGGCTGTAGGAAGACAGATGGGCATAATAAAAATAGCCACCGGAAGGGCTGCGGATCCCGATGCGCCAGCCGCCAAGCGGAAGCCAGCCCACCTGCTCCACGACTCCGTCCGTCATGCTCACGACCTCATAGTAGTCGGAAATATCCGTCGGCGGCATAAGGTCACAGCCTTCATGCCCGCGCGCTCCGCCATAAGTGCGCTCAAACATCCACGAGTTCTCATATCGCACCCCGGCATCACATACCGGCACACAGTCCAGATCATCCCATATCGCCGCATAGGCATCCCGCAGCTTCTCATATCCCGGACGGTTTTCACAGAGCAGATACTCCTTCCACGTCCGGTATTCCCCTGCCGAAAGCCCTTTCCGGTTCCGGAACGAATAACCGTCAAACGGATAAGCGGCCGCGAGCAGCTCTCCTCTTGAGAGTCCGCTTTCCTCTGTCAGTTTCTTCAGACATGCAAGCGCTTCCGCATTCAGACACATTTTCCGAAACTGTGTACGCTCAGGCATCGCTTCCGATAATGACCGTGCAAGCGTCTGTGCCATCAAGGTGTCCTTCAGACTGCCGCACAGCAGCGGAAGCAGTATCATCAGACAGACAGATAATACAGAACTTTTTCTCATATTGGTAATCTATGCAAATGTAAAATTATTCAGAACCGCTGCCTTAACCGGAAGTCTATCCTGCCTTCCCGGCACATAAAATAGGATAACCCTTCCCTTATATCCGGAGGTGCCATGCGGCCCAAAAAATTCCTTCTGATTCTTCTCTTTGTCTGTGCGTTTCTCTATCTGCTCTGCAGGCCGCAGGCCGCGCCAGCTTCCGTGCGCAG
>OLSO01001129.1_pt1 | contig 21903 bp, 14 predicted proteins | sample 1672441 | NCBI WGS metagenome assembly OLSO01 (sample SAMEA3136686, study PRJEB25190) | human gut metagenome | biome: human gut; feature: human-associated habitat; material: faeces | place: Austria | collected 2013 | reverse complement strand
ATAACTGATTTCACGAAATTTGCAGGTGAATCTGGAATATAAACAAGAGAAAAAAATAATTTTTAAACTCCATTTGCACTCCATTTGGTCTTTTCGACACCCCGCAAAGCCTTTATTTATGGGCTTTTCCGCGATTTTTCAAGCTACTCAAACTCGGCTCCGCAGCGCAAAAACTTAACGGAATTAATTAAGGTTTTGCTTACAATACGCCTAGTTTTTATTTCTATTACATAATTTCCATTGGCTTTCTGATGAACTGTTGCCAGAATGTTGCCATGGAATTATTATAACAAAGGATCACAGAAAAGCAAAGACTTCTCTTCTACAATTTTTTAATGCGTTTTAATGCGTTTCACACGCATTGAAACGCATTAAAAACGCATTGAAAACTCATTAAATTACCTAAAGAAGCCTTTCACTTGCTACATATTTAGCATATCTACCCTTTCCAAGAAGCACAATCATACCTTCTATTTGCATTTTTTCTAACGTTGAACGAGCTTGTTGTCTTGTAAAGCCACACAATTCCCGCACTTGTGTGTTTGTAATACTTCCCGTTTCCTGCACATATTCCATAATACGTCCTTTTGCTTTTACATATTGTAAAACTTTGTCCTGAGTATATTCAATATCCGACTTTACCGCCTCATACATTTTGGCAGTCAACATATACTCCTTTCCAGATACCTCAATCAAACCATCCCTTATTAAACTATTAAGACTTTTTTGAGCCATATCTCTTGTTCCCTGTATTAGATCTGTTGCTATGGAAAGAGAAATCCTACGATTATCTGTTAAATATCGCAAAATCATCAACTCAGAAAGTGAAAAATTCCTTTGACGTAAATTTTGTTCTCTAGCTACAAACTTCACAAATTCCACGTCATCGATAGCACTATAAATTGACAGTGACACCGCATCATTATATGCTCTGTATTCCGGATATGGTTTGCCGGAAGATACCATATCCCTAAAAATAATATCTACACCCTGCCCCGTTCTCTGAACATACTTCAACCGTTGCAATGTTTCAGCAATCAGCTTATTCCGTGGCACAGAAGGATGAGTAATAATGTTATGTTCCGTAATACCTTCTGGAAATCCTCCTGGATTTTCAATCACAATTTTATCCGGATAATGTTTCACATACACAGCCGCCTGGTTCTGGTAATCTCTGTGTGCCAGAGCATTCAACAGCGCTTCCTGAAACACTCTTTCTGAAAAATCTACAATTTCCAATCGAAAAAGTCCCACCTGGACATTTACAATTCGGTTTGCATCCTGTATCTTCTCAGAAAGTCTGTCGATTACAGAAATAATCGGCACTGTCATATCCAGTCTTGCATCATATTCCTCCAAATTTGACTGCGAATAATGCAGATAAATAACCTCTGCCTGAGGAAGCAGCCGATGAATTGCCTGCTCTTTTCCTACAAAAAGTAATCCAGCTATCGTTAGTTTCAAATTCCCCGCATCATATTTAATAAGTCCCAGATCACTCAGAAAAGACATATCTTCCATTTCTGAAAGTGTAGATTCAGGATCCCTTGCTTTCAATTTTTCCTTTAATTTATAGATTTCCAGCTTATTGATATCATCTTCTGTACTTTCCACTATAATCTGTCCGGAAAAATCAGGATTCTGAACGGCAGAATATTTATTACTCATCTCATCTGGATAATATGGTTTAGAATTTTTACCAAGCCTTCTTAAACATCTGCCGTCCGTCGTTGCATATGTTGTTCCATCATGCTCAACAGATAAAGTAATCACGGTCTTACCCTGATATTCAATCTCTCTAGCTTCTGTAAATAAAGGCGGTCTTGTTTTATCATAAATAGCTTCCACAATATTCTGTAAATCATAACTACCTATGCATCCAGTAACTTCTCCATTATCTTCCACACCAAAATAAACAGTTCCACCTTTACTATTAGCAAACGCAATTAATTCATCTACAGCTAATGCAATCCGTTCTTTCATACTGGAAGCCTTTACCCAGGATTTAAATTCTGTATTAATGGATTCTCCCTTTTGGAGAACTTTTTCAAAATCTGATATATTCACCGAATCACCTCTTTTCTATGAAGCTGCTTATAATGTACTTCTATATATTATCTTTTTTACTACCATATTCTGTAACATCTTCGGCAACCATAAGCGGTTTCTCTTTATGCAGCAAATCTAAATAAGAAATGACATTTTGGTCTTCTAATACATTCGTATGAATAATTTTGCTTCCAGCATACATCTTATACTCGATTCCACTTGCCACAGCCATTTCTTCTGCTGCTTCTGCTTTTGCTTTTACTATTTTATCATCAATTTTATTATCGCCTTTAACTTCAATCAATTGATATGTCCCATCTTTCATTTTTGCAAGAAAATCCGGATAATACTGACGAATTCTTCCTGATTCCGGATCATAATAGTGAACATACAAATCTCCCTGATTTGAAGTGAACATACCTGTAAAATAAACTTCTGCAACCTTTTTACTCTTCATATACTGCATAAAACATTCTTTCTCAGGAAGTGAATCAAAACAGTATGTATCTGCATGAAAGCTCTTCTTTTTCTCCTCTGGTGTAAATCCAGGATATTTATTTGTTATCACAAGATCATCCTTTGCAGAAAATTCATAATATCCTGTATCCTTTGGCTCTCTAAGAAGTACAAGTTTTTTATCCTCTGATTTCATTTCAGTCTTCACCTCATAAAATGTATGAAAAATCTTTGGAATGATCACATCATAGAGAACCTGATTGTATTTATTTACAACCTCAAGCACTTTCTCAAGGCCATCTACTGATTCCCCTAAGATTTTATTCACTAAGACACATGAGAGATTTAAATACCTGGCAACTTCTCCTGTCAAGGAAAATGCACTGAAATTCATGTTATCTTTCAAATAATCAATATTGATTTCCTTAACCGTAGTATCATTGGCAATACCATCTTTCTCGTACATGATACTTTCGTACTTTGAAAGATCTAATTGCCCCAATTGAAAATCAACGGGTTTATCGTATGTTTTTTCGATCAAGGAATACTCATGCCAAACCTTCTTCAGCGTAATCGTCCGAGTCGGAGGTAATACCCTAACCTTATATTTATGGCGATTCGCATTGTTTGGATTCTTCAATTCCTTTATCTCCATATTAAAATTCTTATGGAGTTCATCATCAAGGATCTCAAAATTATCTTTCGATAAAAATACCATTGCAGTTAAACGATCATTTGTAATTGAGCGCATACATCGCATCGTCGCCTGAAGGACAAACACTTTTGATTTTGGACTTCTGTAAAGAGCAACCCCAAAAAGTGATCTACAGTTCCATCCTTCTTTTCCTTTTTCAACAAGGATGATGAACTGTTTTTTGTTTCCTTCCGAACCTACGACATCCAGATTATTAAAATTTCTGATATCCTCATCTTTCGTATATTTGCTATCCCCTACATTCACTAAAATACTATTCAACGGAATACCCAATTTAGACAGTACCTTTTCAATTGTAGGTTTTACCTCATTTACCGCTTCATCAACATCTGCAGCATAAATAGCCAGCTTAGGATTTAGTCCTTCGTATGTCATCCCACCGTATTTTTCCCAAAATTTCGATACCACCGCCACGAGGAACTCCTCATTCTTCACATTTTCAAACCCAATCGGATCTGCATCCTTAAGATATCCATTCCAAATAGATTCTCTTAGTCCGTATGAGTAAACCACCTCTGGAAGCATCTGTTTCTTAACATATGGCGTTCCCGTATAATTATAACATGCTACAATAGATGTATTCTCTGCAAGCAAGTTAATTGTATCTCTCAGACTTGTCTTCTTTGCACCAGATGAACGAATCTGTTTCTCAAGGTCTGCTCCAAACAAGTGATGTGCCTCATCGACATAAATCCCTAACTGTGGCAATCGGCATAATTTCTTAAAACGTTGGTTGTCCATCAATGATCTATCGTCCCAAGGATCATCATCTTCTTCACTGTCACCATAAACCGTGGAAAGAAGCGAACTAGATCCATCAAAAAACATCTGGCCCGGAGTTTCTTCTTTGCGCTTTTTCTTGACAATTATCTTTTGCGTGTTTGAAATAATTATGTTAAAATCTGAATCATCTATTGTATGAAGAATTGTCCCTGATTCATCTAAAAAATGAAACTTAATATTTGCATCCAATACCCGCGCATATTCCGGTGGAACTACTTTTGTTTTATCAAAGGTCATTATTTCACGCAATGATTGCAATACCGTTTTGTCGGGTGCAAACACGAGAGCGTTATGGCAGAATCGTTTGTCTTTCGGGTACTTATTTGCAAGAAGAAATTCGTAAAAAATACAGGTAGCCATGAGAATGGTTTTTCCGAGTCCCATTGTTAGCGCATAAATATAGTTTGGATAGGACTCACGATATTTTTTCATCTGCTTAAATAAGGTATCGGTCTGTTTCTCTGTCGGTGCGTCAAATATACTAATTTGTCCGGTTTTATCAACTGCATAGTAGGAGGCATCCGAAAATTTCCCTCTTTTATTTCTCCAATCATCAAACATCTCATAGACTTGCTGATTGTTCATGAATTCCTTGACAAACACATACATTTCTAACGCTTCAAACTGTGGTTTTCGTAGAAATGCATCTGGATTTTCTTCTTTGTCATTATAAGCAAGGAATTTTCTTGTCAGATCATTATATCTGGACCGAATTTTCCCCCTGTTATTTTCGTAGTAATACCACAATTGTGAATTAAACGTAAAATTTGAATCAAATTCATTTGCCATTTAATTCACCTCCACTTCCAATGACTCCGAAAGTAAATCTGTAATCTTTACCTTGATTGTCCCAGCATCCTCTGGAATATCATAAACTCCTTTTACCATCTCATTTTTTCCTGGAATATCAATGATTGTCGGTTGCATTACAACTCCATCATAATTCCAGTCAACCATAATAGAATCGACCAGTTGTCTCCAGTCTTCTACATATTCTTTCTGCAAAGAAAGCTTCTGCATCAGATTCATCGGATAAAATGCTCGGATGACCAATTTATTTCCTTCATGGACAGCTTCTGCCTCTGCTTCCCGTTTCAATTGCAAATCCGCTTTATCTCGTAGAACATCCAAAATCTCAACATCCACCTTATAATCAGCGAGTTCCTGCTCCAATGCACCTTTCAGATCCGGCTCATGTCCCATACAGACAATGGTCATTCTCTCAACAGGCTGATTGGGATTTTCTTCCTTACGTTTTTCATAAGTACTGTATGGTAAATTTGCCAATAGCTCTTTCAAATCTGCTTTCGTGGCAATACGATTAATCGGCATGATTTTTACCATTCTGCCATCCAATTCACCATCCCATACCTGACTCTGAGGAAATGGCTGGATTTCTAACGCCTGGATCAAAAGATCTCTTGCCTCTACTGGATTTCGGAAAAAGTCATAATTATTTACATTGTATACTTCAAATCCCGTATACTTATCGTCTGCATTTCCAGAATCATTAAGTTCTTTTGCAACAGCTAATAATCGTTTTGTAGTTGTCTGAATTGCACCAAGATTGATATCTGCTCCGATAAAGCGCCGCCCAAGTTTCATTGCAACAGCTTGTGTTGTTCCGCTTCCCATAAAGCAGTCAAAGACTATATCCCCCGGATTTGAAGACGCTTTTATAATTCTTTCTAAAAGTTGTTCCGGCTTTTGTGTCGGATAATTCAACTTTTCATCAGACATAACATTAAGATAATCCATTATAAACCAATCTCTCGGCTTTGAACCAACTTTTTCATCAAGATAATCAATGCGGCACAATTCTGGTGCTTTCTCAAGCCAACTTATATCGCAATCCGTGCTATTCTGTATCGGGCTACCTGTAATATTTCTTCCATGCAATCTGAATCTTCGCCCGTCTTTATCAATATGCTTATATTTTTTGATAGTACTTTCTTCTAAGGGCTCCGCAATTTGTTCCCAATTAAACGGATAATTTCCTGTTTTCGTGGCAAAAAGAATAGAATCATGTCTTCTCACATAATGATTAGTTGATACAGCCATACCCCTATAACACCATATAATTTCATTTTGGAAATTTTGAGTACCAAAAATCTCCTCGACAATCGAACGTAAATGATGCGCTTTCCTATAATCGCAGTGTATGTAGATACTACCAGTATCTGATAAAAGTTCTCTCATAATTATAAGTCGCTCATACATAAATTGTAGATACTCATCATTTGTCCAAATATCACCATACTGCTTTTCCTCAAACGACGAACTATCACTCTTCGCCTTCCCGACTCCTTTAATATCAACTTTTTTCTTATAATCTGCTTTGCTATCAAATGGTGGATCAATATAAATTAAATCAATTTTCCCACGATATTCTTTTAACATATGGCTCATTACCTGAAGATTATCTCCCCAAAAGATTTTATTCATCCAACCATCTTTCGACTCTCCATAGGTTTCCTTTAACTGTGCTGGATAATATTGTGTAGCTTTATATGGCCTTTTCCCTGTCCACCGGAGTTCTGGGAATCCTTTAATTGTAGGTCTTGGTTCGAATTCAATTGTCAATTGTTCATCCATCTCTATTTCCTCCATTGCTTCTATTTGTTACTACAATAATATCTAAAGTCACAGTTCTTACATACTTTCTCATCGTTAGAACAAGTATGAAAATCTTTTTTCATAATCTTATGTACTGTATCATCAAACGCCTCCATGGTTCCCTCTATGGCTGACTTTGTATATGGAAATGTAATGGTGGGTACCCCATCTTCTTCACCGGTATAATAGAGATGCATTTTACTTACCTTATGCCCGGTTCGTTGTTCCACCAAATAGGCATAAATATTCAGCTGTCTACGATACTGTTCGAGCCTTCCTCTCATTTTTTCCATATCCGGCTTTTTTTCCGATTTAAAGTCAACAATTTCAACGGTATCCCCTTCTCCTTTAATAAGATCAATCTTACCTTCAATGATATAGTCTGGCTTTACAAGTGATACATCTACCTCTGCCTCTTTAATTACACTCCAGTCTCCGTGCTGTCTATCTACATATCTTAGTACCTGATTTAATGCAGCATCTAACTGTGCTTTGGCCAGATAGGTATGTTCCGTTTTTGAAAGAGTTTCATAGTTTGTTTCAAACCAATATGTGATATTCTCTTGATTTATTTCATTTTCTTCATTGCTAAGTGCCGCCTTATGCACATCCTCAATGGTTTCATGCACCAAAGTACCAAAAAGCATGGCTCCACCACGAACCGGCATAAATTCCAGTTCTTTATAGAATTTATACTGTCTTGCGCAAGTCTCATAAACCGTTATATTTGATGTAAACGAATATGTATTTTTAATATTCACATCTTTTACAAGAGTAAAGCTAAATTCATTTATATTAAACCGACTGTCATTGACGCTTGGTAATTCTTCATAAATCTCCCGAAAATAAGGGCTTGGATTTCTATTATCTTTATTACAGGTTAAAACAAGCAAATCCTGTGCCCTTGAAAATGCTGTATAATATAATCTCCAAAAATCAAAGAATTTCGTCCTGTCATATGGTTCAAATGCCGGACGATGGAAATAATTTTCCTCAATTTCTATCATCAAGTCATTATTATTTTTCTTAGGTTTATTACCAAGAGAATCCACCACAACAATTGGGAATTCCATCCCCTTGGACTGATGTATCGTCAGAAAGGACACACAACCGCTTGGTGCATACTCCGAATCATCTTCATATTCATCTATTCCACCATCTATTAGAAGTCTTAAATATAAGTTAAACAGTTTTTCTGTATTTTGACAAATCGTTTTTGCATTTAAGACATCTATTCTATGCAGGTATTCAAATTTACCAATTATCTGTGTGAGCTTTGCCAGATTTCTTGTTGGTCTTATATCTACAACTCCTGCACTCATATCCGTATCAAGTATTCCTATAAATGGCTGAAACTGAAACATTTGATATAACAGTCCTGTATATGCATAGTCTGTTGTATTCTTTAGCCCAGCATGTAGCTTTCCCCTATTTCTGATCCATTTCAGAAGTTCTTTACCTTCTGGTTTCAATAGGTATTCATTTGCTAACATAATACAGTTCCGATAATAGGTAATATGATTTTCCTGAAGGAACACATACTCTCCGTTTTCCAAACCATTAACATATTTAGGGAACAAAAGCATCAGGCAACCAAGAGTCAGCCTTATTTCATCTCTCCGGAAAAACATATCTGATCTTGGGGAATATACTTTAATCCCGTTTTCCTCCAAAAATTTTGCCAATGCAGTAACTTTGGATCCTTTCACAGAATTAAACAAAAATGCAATTTGATTATAATCTGTCAGCTTGCCGGATTTTTCCAAGTGTCTAATGAATTGTAAAATATTTTCGTGCCATTCTTCCGAATCATCATCTCCATCCAGCCTTACAACCGCCGGGCTTGAAATCTTAGTCTTATCATGTGCTTCAATGGTCTTTGGATATCTATACTTTCCCCACTCAAATTTAAATTTTGCTCCATCTGTCGTAACCATCCATTTATTATAAAAATCAACAATATCACTATTTGATCTATAATTCACAACTAACGGAACTATCTTGCATTCTCCTTCTAAAAATTTTTGTGGAAACTCAAGGATATTTCTTATCGTTGCTCCACGAAAACGATACAAGCCCTGATCGTCATCACCAACCACACATATATTATGACGTTTCCCTGCAAGCAAAAATACAAGTTGCTCCTGAATAAAGTTAGTATCCTGATATTCATCTACCATTATGTATGAAATCGAATCCTGATACTCCTGCAAAAGCTGAGGATTATCCATTAATAAAGAATAGGTTTCCGTTTGTATAGATGCAAAATCCATCAGGTTATTTTCATCCATCAACTGCCTATATGTCTGCAATATCTGCCCTATCATAGAAATTGATGGATTTGAATCTTTCATCAATTCTTCTGGCGGAATAAGTTCTTCCGACAATTTATTTACATAATCACATATTGTGGCAGCCTGTCTCCATGCTCCTCTTTTAGGTAATATTAATTCAACACCAGCTATCGCTCTAAATCGATTTATACTCTGAAATACCATATACTGCTGATCAAAAGAATCCAATAACCTGTAATTCCGTCTTAATCTCGTGTATTCTAACTTTTCTTTCAGTATTTTTAAGCATAATGAATGGAATGTTCCAATATACATTTCATTCAAATTAGCTGTAATATTTCTTTCTGCCAATTCATTTGTAATTCTAGTAACCAGTTCTTTTGCAGCCTTCTCAGTAAATGTAGCAATAAATATGCTTTCCGGCTTTACTTTTTTCTCTTCAATCAAATAAATTGTTCTCTGAACAAGTGTAAATGTTTTTCCTGTTCCTGGACCTGCCGTTATGAGGACTGGACCATCTGTTATTGAGATTGCTGCCCGCTGAGCATCATTTGCATTTCCAAAATCAAACATTACATCTCACCTCAATGTTTTTACTCCTACAATGTTTATGCTTACATAAATATATTTTTTATCAATTGATACTTCTAATATCTTATTATATTTCCCAAAATTAAATAATTGTTTTAATATTATACCACCAAAATGCTTTAGGAAAAAGACATCAATTACTTACATACCATCTTTCCCATACTCTTTACTATCGATCCCCAATATCCCTTTGTCCTCTTTTGCTCGGCTGTTGCTCCACCATGTGTTTCTTCTCCTCCAACCGTTCATGAATACTCCTTCTCTGCCCAATGCTTTTCTGCATTTCCTGTTTCTCCATATTCTGCACATTCGCCGGAATCCTCAAATACATTTTCTCTGGTTGTGGTTCCGGTGCATCCCATGCTTTTTGAGCTAGCTGAACTTTCTTTAACTCCGCTTTCGCAATTTTCATTGCCTTTGTAACTTCCAGTGCATTTTGATATCCATTCTGAGCCGGAATCAAATCCAGAGTAGCCTTTGCCTTTTCCAGCTGTACTTTCTTAGTCTCAATCTTTCCTTCCAGTTCTTTCTGCTCTTTTCGGTGGAACCATTTCTTTTTCACTTCCTTCAAATCTTTTTCCAATTTCACGATTGCTTTTTCAATGGCATATATCTTCTGTTCCTGCTTTTTCATCTTATTCAGGATTTGCTCTAATCTCATGACTTCTGCTTCCTGCTTTTCGGAAGAAGGTCTTTTCCCTTTTGATTTTGCCGGAAGTGGTTCTGGTGTAATGTCAATCCTCACATCATGATCAATCAGCGGATTTCCTTCTGTATCTCTATCGCAGTATTTCATCTCCCGCAGAAATTCTACAAATCCCCTTAGGTATCCGACTGCTTTCTGTAGGATCCCGGTAAATAATTTCGGATCCTGCCCATGTTCCCGAAGTGACTCCGCCACCGGTTCATCAATCTGTGATTGCTTTGCCATCATCACTTCTACTTCTGATGCACCCGTAAGCAATGCCCGATCCACATTCCGGTTCCATTCCTGCCGGAGATAATTGTCTGCCTTGATCTCCGCTTCTTTGGGATTGTTTTTCCCAATCTTTTTGGTAGCAAGATAAGGACCTCCTTTCTGAAATACCTGCAGTTTCTCATTTTCATCTTTCACAATCTCATTGATGGCATCCGTCATGACCTGCTTCATATTTTCCAGAAATGCATTGGACTTAAATTCCTCTTTCTTTGGGTGAAAAAAATTCGTCTCATACACTTCCCCTTTTTTGATTACCTTACATCCTGGTCGGAGATTTCCGTCCTCATCGAGGATTTCCTTTTTTGTCCGTACATGCTTCCCCGTTTCATCATAAAACATATTTCTACTGGCAATTTTCCGCTCCACTTCCTGTCGGATCTCCCGTTCAGAGAAGATTAGATGAATATGCAGATTAGTTTTACTTTTATTATGATGCAAAGCCGCACAGCATCCCACATCATACTTTTCCAGAAATTTTGATGTCATATATTTCAGCAGAAGTTCATGGTCATAATCGATTAGACTCGGAGGTAACATAATAATCAGCTCTCTGGCTTCAATACAGGTTCCTTCTGTTCCGCTTTTTGCAAAATCCCGCTGATTCTGTTCCGCAAGCAGATCCCAGTAGCTGTCTTCCACATTGGAAAAGACTGCATACAAGTTCTCCTGACGCTTGGGACTGCTGATATAATCTACTCTGCCTTTTACATCATGCAGCTTGCTTTCCATCACAAAGCTATGATTTCGTCTGTTCACAATACCTCCTTTCCGCCCGGATACGTTGCCAAAGAAAATGGTCATCGGAAATGACCGCCATAGCATTCTCAAGTCATGTAAAAATGCCCCTGCGAGGCCCTCCGGGAGGACGAAAGACACAGAGTATAAGCTTTAGCTTGTGCGATGGGTGTATTTCGCTCTCAATCGCCGAGGGCTCTATTTGTCATACCCGGATGATTCTATCTCTTCTGATGACAGGTTATTTCTAATCGGCGTATCCGCCATTTTCATGTATACCCGTATCCGGGCTGTATATTGTTTCTGCTTTATTTTCAAAGTTTTTTCGTTCCTGTTCACACTTTCCTGTTCACATTCCACCCAGATATTTGTGAACAGAAACCTGTGAACAGAGTTCAAAACATTTTAAAAGTAATCCTTAATCAAATGGGAGTTCCATGTTTTCATCCACTTTCATGAATCCTTCCTCATCTTTTTTCGGCTGAATCCGTTTCCATGATCTCTGCGTACCGATAGCGCCACCAAATCTGTGATTGCCATGTTTCGTCCACCCAATAATCTCGTTGTCCATCAGATCTCCAATTTCTTTTGACTGCCATTTTGGAACGATACCTTCCTGATGAAATACCTGCTGATAGATAATCGTAGAACAGACATAATCTTCTTCATACAAATCAAGAAATGCCTGGATCATACCTGTCTGGGTATCTTCCGGCATGAATTCTCTCTGAAGCAGCTTAACGTGATCCTCCATCTCCGGCGAAAAGGTCAGCGGATAATTTCCACTTCGGTAGATCTCCATTGCTTCTGCCCATGCCTGGATAATATAGGCTCTGGATTCCGCTTCATTTTCATAAATAATGGCTTCCGCTTTTTCCGGAAATACCCTGACCGGGGCAAATCTCCGATTCCCGGTACGGTCGAAAGGGAGAAAATTCAGATCATTGGATGTACCGCAAAAGACACACTGACGATATCTGTCCTCTGCCCGCCTTTCATATGGAATACGATAAATATCCTTCTGCCGGCTCAAGAACGATTTCGTCTCTTCAATACTCTTGGCATTTGCTACTGCGTTCATTTCTGACATTTCCACAATCCAGTGTCCCTGCAGATATTCATAAACCTTCTTATCATCGATCCGTTTCATATCGTCCGTAAACCATTCATCTTTGATTGCCAGATAGCGGAAGAAGGTGGATTTTCCGGTTCCCTGCCCTCCGACCAGACAGAGCATGATGTCATATTTGGCTCCCGGCTCATACAGCCTGCGGATAGCACCCATCATATGCATCTTCATGACCTCGCCGGTATATGCAATGTCCTCTGCTCCAAAGAAATGTGTCAGCATATGCTGAATCCTCGGAATGCCATCCCATTTCAGGCTTTCCAGATATTGAAGTATCGGATGAAAACTGTTTTCATTCGCTACGATATCTATCGCTTTTGCAATCACCCGGTCACTGGTCAGTCCATAATCCTTTTCCAGATATAAAGCCAGATTGTTCATATCGGTATCGGTCATATGGACACCTCGCCTCTTCCAGGGCATTTTCTTCATAATGTCAATCTGACAGGTCATTTCATTTCTGCAGATTCCTGCCACGATGCAGAAACCAATCAGGTATGGTGGCAACTACATCCTTGTTGACAAAAAAGATATAAACAGTTTGAACAATGCTGATAAAAGCAATTACCCATGTCCATACGCCAAGTGTAGCGGTTTGCGTTCGCAACTTTTCCTGTAACTGCATTTGCATATCTGCTTTTACTTGCTTGCAGATATGCTTAGCTTCAACGGAAATATGCTTGTTAAAATCAGCTTCCAATGCCTTCGCTTTCATTAAGACAACATTAGCGTTCTCTGCCTTTTTCTCGGCTTCTGCGAAGATTCTCTGAGCCTTCTCTTTCTCTGCCAGCACCTGCTGATTTTCCTTTTTCAACTTCTCGTTCTCCACCAGTACCAAATCGCTCTCTGCTAATCTGGCGATATGAGCGTTCAAGTTCTGATTCTCTTGCGCTATTGCGTCCAGAGTTGATTGCATGGATTGTATCTGCGATTTCAGCTTTTGCCTGTCGGATAAATGCGTCTGTATCTGATTCTCCAACTGATTTATCCGATGACGGTAAGTTTCGTTCTCCTCCATAAGTGTCTCCGACAGACTCAACAAGTCGTCTTCGTTCTTTAAGTTTTCTGATTCGTTCATCTCGTTCCCTCGCTTTCTCTTTTACTCTTTGCATAATTTCTGCAATTGCTGATTCTGTGTTTGCAATCTCAGATTCTGTCCGGCTAATTCCTGATTCTCTGCCGACAGCTTGGCATTCTCTTCGTTCAATTTCTTCAGCAATTCGTCCTGCTTCTGAATCATAATCCGAAGAAAATCCAACTCCTTCTGCTGTTCCTCCATGATGTCCAGCATCTCTTCCTGTGAGGAAAAAATCTTCATGATTTCCTCCAAGGTATCCTGCAATTCGTTCATATAAAATCCGTCCTTTCTCTATAATGGTCTGTTGTAATTCACGGACTGTCTGTAACCATTTTGTCTTAAGTGAATTGATAGCTTTTACAATCCGGTTGTACTCGCACCGGTTAGAAACAAAGCCAGCCTTCTCCATCTTGCGGGCACGATACCCTTCGTGGATGGTAGGCTCCAAATCCAGTTCCTGCCGTTTGTAACTTCTGTGGTCAATCTGCTGTTCCAAAGACAGATATTCATTACAAATATCTGCCCATGATTTTCTCCAGATTTCTGCTTTGCTTTGGTCGTTCCAGTCGTTTTGTTCTACGGTAATGCGTTTCCACAGCTTTTCATTCCGTTTACCAAGCTTTTGCTCTCCGGTAGCTGGGTCAATGAGTGGAATGCGGTTTCCTTCTTCATCAAGGGCATAAATCTTCTTTTCCTTCTGTGCCCATGTGCCATCGGATTTTATGCCACGCATGGTCAGCATAATGTGAGCATGGGGGTTGCCATCACCCTTATCATGCAATGCCCAGTCGGCACACATGCCAACGGAAACAAAATTATCCTGCACATACCTTCTTACAATTTCAATCTGACATTCCCTGGAAAGTTCCTTTGGAAGTGCCACTTCTATTTCCCTTGCCAGCTGTGCATTGGATTTCTTTTCTATCATTTCCACCGCATTCCATAATACATTCCGGTCAGCATATTCCGGCGGAGCATGTGCCGGAAGTGCAACTTCTGTAAATACCACACCACGTTTTTTCGTAAAGTCATGGACAAGACCTGTGCGGTCATCCATGAGCTTTTCGCCGGAGCGGTAGGCAGAAGAAGCAACTGCCGATTTTCCATCGCTCCTGCCGATGATTTTTATACTGCAATGATAAATTGCCATAGTGCAAATCCTCCTTCGTAAAAAGTGCATATTCCATATGGAAGAATGCCTGCATTTGGCATTCTTCCTATGTGAGACTTAGAATTTCTTTGCCTGTGTTTTTGGCAGGCTTAGAAATTCTTCTCACATTTGCCTCGCAGAGCGCGCGCAAGAGACAGGCTCTGCCTGTCTATAAGTGCGCCCTTCTATCTAAAGAAAGAAGGGAATCAGGAAACACCTGACTCCCCAACCTCTTCCCTAATAATGTCCGTATCCGGACTTTTCTGCATTGCCTTTGAGAAAAACTTTCCATTCATCTCTTGTTTATTTAAAAATGCAATCAGTTTAGGGATTTCCTCAAGCTCAATACATCTTCCCAGCACCGACTCCACAGCCGCACCAATTTCTATCAGACGGTGGGTACGGATTTTCCGTTCTTCCTCCTTCTGGCGTTTCTGTAGCTGCTTCCTCTGTGCCTCCAGATGTTTTAACTCCTGTGCAAGTTTCTCAATTCTAGAATCCTTTTCCAGAATTCTTTCTTCGTAGGTTCTTGTAGATTTACCCATATAAAACTCCTTCCTACTGATATATATCAGCCATAAAAATAATGATTGGTATTTGTCTGTTCTTCTGCATCCGGTGTACTTACCTTGCGTTTCGCAATGTCATTTTCCATTAGATGCAAAAGCTTATCTTCAAAAGTAGCCGTGGTATTTTCTGCAAAATACACATTTACCCTGAAGGTGGTCTGCCCTATCTTTTTGGTAAAAGAAGACATCCCCTGTTCTGTTTTTACTGCCTGCTCCATAAAAATTCACCTCCCACTTGATACAAGAACATTTGTTTGGTATAATTTAATTTAAGACCTGTAGGATTGCGGCAGTGGATAACGCAAATCTTCATAAAATCCAGCTCCCTTCTGTTGAATTAAGTAATCTGTTTTTAACAAATAAGATTACTTCCTCACCAATAGGAGAAATACAAACAGAAAACGGAACTGTTTTTTGAAAAGTTTGAAAAATAATTTTTGAAAGGGTGGTGGGTTCCTGTTGAAGAAAGATACATCTGATCTTTTTGAAGAAGAAATAATGGAAAACGAATTAGCGGAAGCCCTTGAACAGGAACAAACCGCTCTCCTTGAAATAGAACTTGAAAAAGAAACTAAATCGGCTGCACCGGAGATACCGGAAACATCAACAAGGAAAAAGCTAAAACGGGAACTGGAACGGGAAGCACTTTCCCGTCTGGAGGATGCCGCAAGAACGGAAGAAGATTTTCAGAATGTTATCACCTGGTGGAACAGGCTGGATGCCAATCGGGAACGTAAGGAACGCTACCATGAAATAGGAAGATCGGATGTTCCTCTTGAATGGGGAATGTCACCGGATGAGATCGTCATTCCTGCTCCCATTCAGCATGTTTACCAAAAGCAGATTCAAAAAGGTGATTTTCTGGATGCTGTTTTTAACTGCCCTTTTGAAATGCATGAGCTTGTGACAGATGCGGATATTTCCAAAGCAATTTTTGCATTGAAGGATGTTCAAAAAGAGCTTTTGTATCAGCTTGCCATCCGTGGATACTCCTGTCAGATGATTGCATCTTTTAGAAAGCAGACGGACAGAAACATCCGTAAAATCCGTGACACCATGTTTAGGAAGCTTCGAAAATCCTTTATTCAAATATTGCAACAAAGGATTGATAACCAAATATCCCTGACAAAGGAAGAACAGCTATTTTATGACAGTTATAAATCCCTGATTACAGATAAAAAGAAAATATAGCAGTTCAATATATGTCATTTGTAAAGCTGTACTTATCGTGTTTTTCCATACTATTTCAAATACCATTTGACCTTACCGAGCGGGCTTGGTATGATAGTAATATATTTTTTGATAATTCAGATTACATAATAGAAAGAACAGATTGGAGGTTTTTATGATTAACCTTTTTAAGAACACCAGCTCCAACTGGGTACGATATGACAAATATGAATGGAAAGAAGACAAGGCAGGTACGCTCTATATCACACCTGCACCGGATGCCCAACCATCCCTTTATGATCCACTAAAGGATTCGGAACAGTTGGTACTAAAGGCTGTAAATTTGGGGCTTATGTGTATGGATAAAAAGAATACAAAGGAACAACTGCAGGATGCCATTATGGATTTTGTTACCTGTTACGGTCTGCTCGGATTTATGACTGCACTTCCTACCACACCGGAATTTATCACATATGAAGCTGTCTATCTTCCAAAGAACCATTTCATCAAAGAGGAAAGCATGACCACGGAAAACTATCTCTCCTGCTTCTTTCCTTTTGACAAGATAGATTTCCGAAAAAGAGGAATGGAATCCTCATGGAGTACTGACAACATAGAAATGATTGCTCTGATTATGGCCTTGAAAAACAAGCCACAGGCAGTCCTTATGAGTTTCCAGAAGGAATATGCAGAAAGGTATGACTGGCTTGTAACCTTATTCAAGGACTGGGCATTTACTTTTATGTCAAGTTTTCTGTACTATCAGGACTTCGATATGCTGGATGATATGCAGAAGCAGCTCTACCGTCAGGGCATGGCGGCATTTGGTGGAATTGCACCAACCTACCACATAGAACTGCTTGACCGCCCGACGATCGTGTGGGACTTCCACTCCCTGCTACTGGGTGTGCAGATGATGTTTTCCTTTATGATTACAGATGAAAAGTCCACACTGAAGGTATGTAAGCATTGCGGCAATGCATTTGTAGCAGGAAGACCAAACAGTGTATTCTGTAGTGCAAAATGTAAGAACCAGTATAATGTGTATAAGAGTCGGCGAAGGATAAAGACGAAAAATAAGTAGTTCCTTATCATCCCTCAACAGAAAGAAGGCTTTTTATGAATACAGATATTACAAAACAGATGGAAATGGTACTGTACAGGACCGAAGATGATAATGTGACCGTCAGTGCCTTAATAAAAGACGAAACAATATGGCTGACACAAAAAGCCATGGCTGAATTATTCGGTATTGATAAATCCGGCATCAGCCGCCACTTGTCAAATATTTTTGAAACTGGTGAATTAGATGAGTCTTTGGTTGTTGCAAAAATTGCAACACCCAACCCACACGGAAAAACTGCGGATAATATGCAATATTCACCTACTAATTATTACAATCTGGATGCCATCATTTCCGTAGGATACAGAGTGAATTCCATTCAAGCAACCAAGTTTCGTATCTGGGCAACCAATATTCTAAAGGAATATATGATAAAAGGTTTTGCAATGGATGATGAACGCATGAAACAGGGAAAGACAGCTTTCGGCAAAGACTATTTCCGTGAGTTGCTGGAAAGAGTCCGTTCCATCCGTGCCAGCGAACGCAGAATATGGCAACAGATAACCGATATCTTTGCAGAGTGCAGCATTGATTATGATAAAGATTCCGATATCACATATCGTTTCTATGCTACCATACAGAACAAATTTCATTATGCCATTACCGGCAAGACTGCGGCTGAAATTGTGTACATTCAGGCTGATCACACCAAAGAGAATATGGGCTTGACCACATGGAAAAATGCTCCAGATGGTCGTATTCTCAAATCTGATACCCCGATTGCCAAAAACTATTTGGATGAAAAACAGATTCGTCAGTTGGAACGTGCTGTTACAGGGTATTTTGATTATATAGAGGATTTGATTGAACGGGAGAATGTTTTCACGATGGAGGAATTCTCCAAAAGTGTAAATGAATTTCTTGAATTCCGTAGATATGATATTTTGAAGGATAATGGGCGCATTTCCCATAAACAGGCAGTGGAGAAAGCATATCAGGAATATGACATCTTTAATAAGACACAGCCAATCGAATCTGATTTTGATAAGATGGTCAAGGGATTGACAAAGGATTAAAAATTCCAATTTCCCTAAGCAAGGAGAAAGATAAATTTATGAAATCACGAGTTAATTATATAGACAATTTAAGAACTGTTACTGTATCCCTGTTGATAATATATCATTTAGCCATATCTTACAATTCTTGGGGAGAAGCGAATTATATATTTTTCCAAAGCGTTAATCCTATTGCTTCAATAGTAGTGTTTATATCGCCATGGTTCATGCCTTTAATGTTTTTATTTGCCGGAATATCTGCATCATTTTCAATAAAGAAAAGAGGTTGTTCAGATTTTATAAAAGAAAGATTTAAAAGATTAGGGATACCATTATTATTTGGAATTACAGTTATCAATCCAATATTAAGTTTTATCGCTGACAAATCACATAATGGATACGATGGAAATTATTTTGAACATTATTCGGTATATTTTACTAGGATTACAGATTTAACAGGGTATGATGGTGGATTTACACTTGGACACTTTTGGTTTATAGCAGTATTAATTATTATCTCTTGCATAAGTTGTGGAGTGATTAGGGTTATTGATTACTTAAGCAAGAATAATAGGAATGTTAAACTTGTCATAAACTGTATGAATATTATACTTGCAATTGCTTCGTTTGATATATCGTTTTTAGGAAAGAGAATTCCCACATATTTATGTGTATATTTGCTTGGATATTATTTGTTTAGCAAACAAGACTTTATAGAAAAACTTGTGAGCATACAGTGGTTATTTATAGCTGGATTTGTTATATCTTCGACAATGAATGCTATTTTGTTTGTGTATATTGGAGATTACGAATTACTAAACAACATTTGTAATTACATATCATTTGCGACAGGAATTCCAGCATTGATTTGTTTTGGAAAAACGTATCTAGATTACTCAAATACGATTAGCAGCTACTGTTCAAAATTATCATATGTGTTCTATATAGTTCATTTTCCGATAGTTGTTTTGTGTCAGTATTTTATTTCTTTGACAGGTGTAGGATGTATATACAATTTTGTTTTATCTCTTGCGATATCAACAATTGTGACGTGTAGTGCTTGTTATATAATAGATAAGAATACGATAATCAGTATTTTGTTTGGCTTGAAAAAATAGAGTAACATAGCCTATAAAACTGATGTTGTTTATCAAGAGTCATCTGCATGTAGTCCCTGATTTCTCTGAATTCGAGAAATTAGGAATTTACAAGAACAGTTCCGATTTTCTTTCGGATTTCTCCTATTAGTGAGACAATAATTATTTTTACACAAACCAGCTTATTCGTGGTAGAATAAAACCACAGATAAGCTGGTTGTTTGTTTTAAAAGGAGAATCTTATGAAAACCAAACAACCGGAACTAAACAAAATCACTGCACTCTACGAGAGATTATCCCGTGATGATGAGCAAAGCGGTGACAGCAACAGTATCGTAAACCAGAAAAAGATGCTGGAGAGATTTGCAACCAAGCAGGGATTTACCAATCTCCGTCATTATACGGATGACGGATGGTCGGGAACCAATTTTGACAGACCGGACTGGAAGCGTATGCTTGCGGATATTGAAGATGGCACTGTAGGATGCGTTATCGTAAAGGATATGAGCCGTATCGGACGTAATTACCTTGAAGTAGGCTTTTATACGGAAGTGCTGTTTCGAAAGAAAAATGTGCGATTTATTGCCATTTCCAACAATGTGGACAGTGCTCTAAACGATGGCAGTAACGAATTTGCCCCATTTCTTAACATTATGAATGAGTGGTATGTACGTGATACCAGCCGGAAAATCAAATCCGTACTTCATAATAAGGGAATGGATGGAAAACATCTGACAAGCAACGCAATTTACGGGTACAAGAAAGACCCTGATGACCCAGACCATTGGATTATTGATGAAGAGGCTGCCACAGTGGTAAGACGTATTTATCAGCTTATCATTGAGGGAAACGGACCGATGCAGGTGGCAAGGATTCTGAAGGATGAAAAGGTTGAAAGACCTTCCTATTATCTTGCAAAGCAGGGACTTGGAACCTGTCGGGGAAGCTGTGACATGAACAGACCATTCACTTGGACTGCTTCTACGATTTCAGACCTTGTAAGAAAACCTGAATATATGGGGCATACAGTAAATTTCCGTACCAAAAAGGAATCCTACAAGGATAAACATTCTGTGCATAATTCACCGGAGGACTGGGTTATCTTTGAGAATACTCAGGAAGCGATTGTGGACGAAGAAACATGGCTTACTGTTCAGAAAATCCGTGAAACGAAGCACCGCCCCAACAAAAAGGGTGACATCAATCCTTTAACCGGACTGATATATTGTGCGGATTGTGGTGCCAAGATGTTCAATCACCGTACCGGTGGTTACGAAAAGAAAGATAAAGATGGAAATCCTACCGGAAAGTATACCAATGCACAGGACAATTACACCTGCTCCACTTACAGCAAAGCGAAAAGCAAGTTTGAGAATAGGTGTACACAACACCATGTCCGCACGGATGTTGTCCGTGATTTGCTTTTGGAAACCATTAAGGCTACCAGCAGTTATGTAAAAGAGCATGAAGTGGAATTTATCGAAAAGGTTCGCAGTGCCACAGAACTCCAACAGGAAAGCGAAGCAAAGACACTGAAAAAACAGCTTTCCAGAGAGCAGAAACGTATCAAAGAACTAAACACCCTCATAAAGAAAATCTATGAGGACAATGTAAACGGGAAGTTAAGTGACAAGCGATTTGAAATGCTTTTGGCTGACTACGAAGCAGAACAATGTGAATTGGAATTATCAGTGGAAGCTATGGAACGTTCCCTGAACGAATATCAGGAAAATGCGGATAATGTAGATAAGTTTATTGAACTGGTACGCAAGTTTACAGATTTTACAGAGCTTACTACTCCTATGATCCATGAATTTGTTGATAAAATCGTAGTACACGAAGCAGACAAATCTACCGGGGACAGAATCCAGCAGATAGATATTTATCTCAAGTATGTGGGAAAACTGGATGTCCCGATGCCAGAGCTTACTCCCGAACAGATAAAAGAAGAAGAACGTAAACGCCGTAAACGTGCATGGAATCGTACTTATATGAGACGAAAATATGAACGTGAAAAGGCAGAACGAGAGGCAAAAGGAAAAGGGTTATCTGAGACAGTCAGCTAGACTGTCCTAGAAATAACCCTGTGATAGTGAAACATGGCTGTGACGGAGATCGTGGATTCGAATAACCGGAACTCCTGTCGCTTTGCATCCCCGTTCCATTTCATGTTTCAGATAGGATTTGGAAAATGGGAAGATCCGCTGATCCGGTGCCAGTGAATAATACATCTGAAAATAATCCTGCATCTCTTCACAGAGGAACTCTGGCATCACAACGATCCGATTACTTTTCGCAGTCTTGGGCGAGGTAATAATGTCCTGCTTTTTCATCCGGTGATACGTTTTATTGATCCGCACCGTCTGTTTTTCAA
>OLSO01001123.1_pt1 | contig 22141 bp, 14 predicted proteins | sample 1672441 | NCBI WGS metagenome assembly OLSO01 (sample SAMEA3136686, study PRJEB25190) | human gut metagenome | biome: human gut; feature: human-associated habitat; material: faeces | place: Austria | collected 2013 | reverse complement strand
GATATAGCTCTCCAGCGGCAGTTCATTGATGAGAAGGAAACCTTCTTTTCTCCGAAGAATCGTAAGACTCCCCTCAAAAACAGGATCTTCGTATCCCCGTTTGAGTCCCAAAACAGAAAAACAGCCCTCCCCGTCTTTTCCGGTGAGCATCACGCTCTCTCCCGTTTTCAGGGAAGCTTCTGCCGAAAAGAAAAGTTCCTCCTCTTTTTCCAGCGGCTTTTCTTCCCCTTTTTCCAAAAGCAGCCCTTTCTCCTTGCAAAGGATCCGGAGCTCCTCATGAGAAAGCTCTGCAAAATCATCCGACCGGATCAGTACGCGGATCCGGCCGGTCTCTTTTTTCACTTCTGTCTGCTTTTCTGTTTCCTCGGTTTCTGTCTCAATGATCGTCTCAACAGCCGTTTCCGGCGGCTCTTTTTCTGTCTCCGTTTTCCGGACAAGCTCCTGCTCTTCGGTTTCCCCCAGATAGACGGTCCGTGAGATCCGCTCCAGTCTTCCGAAAAAAGCGGCACTTAAAAGTGAAACTGTCAGAAATGCACCTTTTTTCCATGCCTGTCTCCCCAAAACCGGTACTCCTTTCCAGTCAAAGCAGTTGATCCGCCCTGTCTTTTACATGTATATCCGGTTTTGGTGAAAACATGCTCCTGATTATTCTGCGTGGAATTTATAAATGGTCACGGTATCGTAGACCTCTCCTGCCTTCAGGATGGGGCTTACGAAATTCTCATGATGGATCGCATCCGGGCAGTACTGGGTCTCCATGGCAAGACCGCTTCTCTTTACATAGACGGCGCCGTTCTTTCCTGCAGGACCTCCTGCCAGGAAGTTTCCGGAATAAACCTGCATCGCCGGAAGATCCGTGAAGACCTCCATAACTCGGCCGCTCTCCGGTTCCTTAACCTCTGCCACCCTGCGAAGTTTTCCGTCGTAATGGTTCAGCACGAAGTTGTGGTCATAGCCGGAACCGATCTTCATCTGCTCGTAGGGATCGGCGATATCCTTACCCAGCTCTTTTGCCGTACGGAAATCCAGCGGAGTTCCCTCCACGGAACGGATCTCGCCGGTGGGGATCAGATCCTCGCGCACCGGAGTGAAGCTGTCCGCGTCGATCCATACGAGATGATCCTCCACGGTTTTTCCGCTGTCCTGACCATGCAGATTGAAATAGCTGTGGTTCGTCATATTGATCAGGGAATCCTGGTCACAGGTACCATTGTAATGAATTTTCAGCTCATTTTCTTCTGTGAGAGTGTAGGTGACAGTCACCTCAAAGGTTCCTGGAAAGCCCTGGTCCATATTCGGGCTCACGAGATGGAAACGCACGCTGTTCTCCTCCTCCAGAAGCTCCATATCCCACATCCGGCGGCTGTAGCATCTGGGACCGCTGTGGCAGACGTTCTCGCCTTCATTTTTTTCCATGAAGTATTCTTTTCCATTGATGGAAAATTCTGCATGATCCACACGGTTTCCGCATCTTCCGACGGTAGCTCCGAGATACGCGTCTCCTTTTTCATAATCCAGCACATCGTCATAGCCCAGAGCCACGTCCTCCGTGTGTCCGTCCTTATCCGGCACATTGACGCTCACCAGCGTAGCGCCGTAGTCCAGAACCTCAATAGACATGCCTTTCTGATTGGAGACTGTGACCAGATGCACCACTTCCCCATTAGAAGTTTTTCCAAATACGCTTTTTGTCATTCCCATAACTGAAAAATCCCCTTTCTCATGAAGTAACTATTCAGCCCCCATCTCGATTCCGCTTCGCTTCATCTCGATGTGGCTGCTCGCCAAATAGATTTTCAGTCAAAAGTGTTCGTTCATGCAAGCATGACTCACACTTTTATCTAAAAATCTGCTTGGCTCTGAATAGTTACATTCTAGCATATTTTCCAGCTTATGTACATCAGAATATAAAAAACCGCACAAGGCTTTTATGCCTCATGCGGTAACTTTTCTTTAAAATATCCCAAAATGCCGTTTCCCGTATTTTGAGTCCTAGCAGAGCTAGGTGGGCAACCGCAGGTAGAATCTCTGTCTTCCATTCCATAATGACGGCATGACATCAAAGGTACCGATATAGGAATCCCATGACAAAAAAATGTAGGTTCAAAATAAAGGGATTGTCGCACATCTCAGGATATGCACTTAGTATACTCCAGACTTGGTTTAAATGCAACTAGAAATTCAAATTGGTAAAAATTTCACACAAAAAGAACTTTTTATGGTATGATATCTCCAAAATGATGTCTACGAATTGCTCCGCTGCAAAGCAGCTCAAAATGTAAGGAGGTACACAGTATGAACGAACAGAACACTTACTCAGAAATCACCCCCGAAATTTTAAACCTCGCAAAGAGATGCGCCAGCATTGACCGCATCGACGAGGAGCTTTACCGAAAGTATGAAGTCAAGCGAGGGCTACGCGATATCAGCGGAAAAGGCGTTCTCGCCGGATTGACGGATATTTCCGAAATCATCTCCTACACCATCGAGGATAACGACATGATCCCCTGCGAGGGCCGTCTTTTCTACCGCGGCTACAACATTCAGGATCTGGTTGGCGGCCTGATCCGGGACAAGCGGTTCGGCTATGAGGAGATCGCCTATCTTCTGCTCTCCGGCTCCCTTCCCGATGAAAAAGAGCTGGCCGATTTTTCCCGCCTCATCGGAGAGTACCGGACCCTCCCGACAAGTTTCGTACGGGACATTATCTTAAAAGCCCCCAGCCAGGATATGATGAATACACTGGCCAGAAGCGTCCTCACTCTTTATGCCTACGACAACCGGGCGGACGATACCTCCCTTCCCAACGTGCTGCGCCAGTGCATCCAGCTCATCGCTCTTTTCCCGGTCTTGAGCGTCTACGGCTATCAGGCCTACAGCCATTACCATGACGGAAACAGCCTTTTCATCCATCCCCCGGTGCCCGGCCTTTCCACGGCGGAGAATATCCTTCACATTCTCCGGCCCGACAGCAAATATACGGAGCTGGAAGCCCGGATTCTGGATCTCGTGCTGATCCTTCACATGGAGCATGGCGGCGGAAATAACTCCACCTTCACCACCCATGTGGTCACTTCCTCCGGAACGGACACCTACTCTTCCATGGCCGCCTCCCTCGGCTCCTTAAAAGGCCCCAAACACGGCGGCGCCAACATCAAAGTTGTCCGCATGTTTGAGGATATGAAAAAAGTCGTGAAGGACTGGACCGACGAGGAGGAGATTTCCGCCTACTTAAGGGCTCTCTTAAACCGGGAAGCTTTCGATCATCAAGGTCTGATCTACGGAATGGGTCACGCCGTCTACTCCATCTCCGACCCCCGTGCCAATATTCTCAAATCCTTCGTCCACAGCCTGGCTTCCGAAAAAGGCCGCGAGGAAGAATTTGGTCTCTACTCCAATGTGGAGCGCCTGGCTCCTGTCATCATCGGCGAGGAGCGGAAAATCTACAAAGGCGTCAGCGCCAACGTGGATTTCTACAGCGGCTTCGTCTACAGTATGCTGGATCTGCCGCCCGAGCTTTTCACTCCCATGTTCGCCGTGGCCCGCGTGGCCGGCTGGAGCGCACACCGCATCGAAGAGCTGGCCAACAACGGTAAGATCATCCGTCCCGCTTACAAAAGCGTTGCCAAACGGCAGCCCTATGTTCCTCTGACGGACCGGTAAAAAAGCAAAAAGAAACAGCATTCTCTCCGCAGTTACAAAAGCGGAAGGAATGCTGTTTCTTTTTGTGATGAAACTTATTTTACATTCAAAATCTTTTTCACGATGGATTTCATTTCGTCTTTTTCCACAACGGTGTCATGAAGAACCGGTGCGGTACGAAGTTCCTCCACCGCTTTCGGAACGGCAGTTCCGGAAATCCTGGAGAGTTCGTCCACAAGACCGAAATCATCCAGAACATCATATTTCTTATCGATGGCGTCCATGACGCTTCTGGCAAATTTGTAGGGGCTCGCCGTAGAAGCGATGACAGTCACAGCCTCATCCCCGGTCTCCTGCCGGTATTTCCGGTAAACGGCGGAAGCCACTGCCGTATGGGTATCAATGACGTAATCCGCCTCTTTATAAAGCCGGGCGATCTCAGCGGCCGTCTCCTCCTCAGAAGCATAATTGCCATAGAAATCAGTAAGCTTTTCCTTCATCTCCGGGGAGATCGTATAGACGCCCTTCTCTGAGAGCTCCTTCATAAAAGCGGCATCCTTCGCATCATCCGCTCCGGCGATCTTGTAAATCAGCCGCTCCAGGTTACTGGAAATCAGGATATCCATGGAAGGAGAGGTGGTGAGAACAAACTCCCGGTTCCGGTCATAGGAGCCTGTACGGAAGAAGTCGTAGAGCACCTTGTTCTCATTGGAAGCACAGATGAGCTTTCCGATGGGCACGCCCATCTCTTTCGCATAATAGGCAGCCAAGATATTTCCAAAGTTTCCTGTGGGAACCACCACGTTCATGGCCTCGCCCTTTTTCAGGGTTCCGGCTCCGTAGAGCTTTGCGTAGGCGTAAACATAATAGACGATCTGGGGCACCAGCCGACCGATGTTGATGGAGTTCGCGGAGGAGAAACGGAAGCCCGCTTCCTTCAGTTCCTCATTGAGAGCTTTATCGCCAAAAAGTTTCTTCACGCCGGTCTGGGCATCGTCGAAGTTTCCGTGAATACCCACCACATAGGTGTTGGCTCCCTTCTGCGTTACCATCTGTTTTTCCTGTACGGGACTCACGCCGTTCTTCGGATAGAAAACAATGATCCGGGTTCCTGGCACATCCGCGAAGCCTGCAAGAGCTGCTTTTCCGGTGTCTCCGGAGGTAGCCGTGAGGATTACGATCTCGCCTTTGGCCTGATTTTTCTTCGCCGCCGTGGTCATCAGGTGGGGAAGAATGGAAAGAGCCATATCCTTAAAGGCGATGGTCGCTCCATGGAACAGCTCCAGGTAATAGGCCTCCCCGGCTTTTTTCAGAGGAGCGATGGCCTTCGTATCGAATTTCTCATCGTAGGCCGCCGCGATACAGTCCTTCAGTTCCTTTTCCGAAAAATCTGTCAGGAAACGGCTCATGACTTCATAAGCGGTCTCCTGATAGCTCATATCCTTTAAAACATCCATATCCACCGAAAGCGCCGGGATATAAGAAGGAACATATAAACCTCCATCCTGTGCCAGACCCTGTAAGATTGCCTGGGACGCCGTCACTTTCTCTGCCTTGTCTCTTGTACTGCTGTAGAAAAGCTCCATCTCATTCTCTCCTCTTCCTGATCGCACTTTTTTGCGCGTTACTTTATCGCTGGAACTTACTATAGCACACTTTCTCCGGTTGTACAACCAAAAATCTTTCCCGGACGTATTTTTGTACGCCACAGAAAAACCGGACAGGATTTTCTCCTGCCCGGTCTCTCGGTACGTCATTCCCTTATCTTAAAATGTAAAATACTCATGACCGCCGTAAGAAAACAGAGGTTTCAGCTCGCTGTCGAACCATTCGACGCTGTTGCTGTCTGAACTCTGGCGGGCCATGAAAAAGAGGGCGCCCTGGGAATAATCCTCCCCTTCCAGGGCCTGGTCCACGGCCTGAATCGTATCTTCCGTGATCTCCACGCTGTAGATCCGCCCGTCCTCCACAGGGGAAAACTGTGCCGATCCGCCAGCGTACTGGAACACCACATCATAGATACTGTCCGGGAAACGTTCATCGTTTACCCGGTTCAGAACGACATTGGCAATGAGAACCTTGCTCTTTAAATCGCCGCCTGTGGCTTCCGCTTCCACAATCCGAAGGAGGGCGTCATAGTCCTGCTTTGGCATCTGGTTGTTCCGGATCTCCATGAGTCCGTAATAGCCAACTCCGCTGACCTTCTTCAGCTCCTCGGCCATCTTCTGACGGTTCAGCGCGCCTTTTTCCACGCGCGACGTGCCTACAAGCGTGTTCTCATAACCGTTCTGAACGCTGACAGAGGAAATTTCCCGGGCGTATGTCTCCATACAGCCCACACTGTCAACGATCCCCATGAGTCCGGCCTTCACTTCCTCAGAAGAATCCGCTCCCGCTTCCTCTTCCTGAACCGAACTCTGTACTGCATAAACCCTGTTCTTACCTCCCCCGGAGAAATTGCCGGCACAAAATACCATCACGGCCAGCACCACGCCGAAAGAAACGATCACTGCACATTCCCGGTAGCGGCGTTTCGTCATCCTGACAGCGCGGACGAGTGTGCGCGTAAACAAGCAAGCCAATTCCTGAAGCAGCGCACAAATCCAACTCATCATAGCCTCTTCCTCCATATTTTTTTCAATATAAGGGGTTCCGTACGGGACTCCTTTTTTTGATATTCCAGATTATAGAGAAAAAAACTGTGCGTGTCAAGCGGTATTTCACATTTTTGTAACATATTTCAGAGGCATTTTTAAGCCTTTGCCTTATTTTATGCACTTTTTATGATTTTTATTGAATTTACAACGTTTTTTTCATTGGTTCTGACTATTCACATTTTTCAAAAACAGCAATTTCCCCAAAGGAAAAATTCGACTTCCATCGACTTTTTCTTTTATTTCCGCGTTTTCTGGCAGTTTATGACATTTGTTACGCAAGAAATATATGTTGTAACATTTTTGAAATATTATGTCAAATTTTCGATTTTCGAGCGGATTTTTGCTCCCGTAAGCAGTGTTTCTGTGCGTCTCACAAAGACAGATTCAGTCTTTTTTCTGAAGACCTTCCAGGCCTAAGAGAGCGGCTCCGAGGGCTCCTACGATCTCCGGCTCCTCACAGATATAGAGGGAAGCGCCCAGTTTTTCTTCCACCGCCTTGACCACGCCCGGATTTTTTGCCACGCCTCCGGTCATCATATAGCCTTCCTCCAGACCCACGCGTTTCATGAGGGAAACAGCCTTGTTGGCGATGGCCTTGTGGATGCCGTGGGCGATATCCGGCTTCTCTTTGTTTCTGGCAATCAGGGAGATGACCTCCGATTCCGCAAAGACAGAGCACATGCTGCTGATCGTGATATCTTCTTTCCACTGGAGAGAAATGGGCCCCAGCTCGTCGATGCCGATCTCCAGGGTCCGGGCCATCATCTCCAGGAAACGACCGGTGCCGGCGGCGCATTTGTCGTTCATGACAAAGTCCGTCACCTCCCCGCTGTCGCTCAAATGGATGGCTTTGCTGTCCTGGCCGCCAATATCCAGGATCGTGTGAACCGAGGGATTAAAATAATGGGCTCCCCGGCCATGGCAGGTGATCTCTGTGATATTTTCATCCGCAAAATCAATGCTGACGCGGCCGTACCCCGTGGAGACCACAAGATCCAGATTTTCCTTCGCAAGTCCAGCTTTTTCAAGAACTTCCCGAAAAATCCGCTCCGCGCTCTCCCCGCTCTTTGCCCCTGTGCGGATCACATGGGAGGCCAGAATTTCCTCCTTCTCATTGATGATCACCGCGTTGGTCGATGTGGAACCGCTGTCAATACCAAGTACATACATATGTCCGTCCTCCATACTCTTTTTCCGTCCTGTCACTTTTTTACCCTCCGTATCCAGAGACTCCAGAAAAGCCTCCACCCGGGTCCGGATCTGACCCTCGCACTGCTTGGTGGCGTCGGTCTCCACCAGAAGCAGAGGCACGCCAATCCGCTCTTTTAACCAGGCATACTCATATCCGAAATTATCGCAGAATTTTACCGTATGGTAGATAATTCCATCCAGCTCGTCTTTGAAACCTTCCAGATAATTTTCCCGGTTCACGGCTTTTTGCATCCGCATGCAGGGAATCTGATTCAAAAGAGACTCCGCATAGGAGAAAAGAACCTGCTCCTTTTTTGCTCCCAATTTCCGCTGGATGCCGGTGCAGGTGAGGTCAAAAAGCACCTCCGCCTCATGATTTTCCAGCAGGTTGATGACTCCCGCGCTGGCTCTGGCTCCCATCAGGCCGATTTTCTTCTTTTTCTTTTCCGGCGTTTTTTTCAGTTTCTCCGCCTCTTTTTTCCGCTCCAGCAGGTTGAAAAGCGCATCCTCCTGAAAGGTTTTGCCGCTGAACTCCTCGTAGGCCGCAATCATCCGGCGAAGAGATTTCTCATAGACCTTCACGGAAAGACCCGTGACCTTCCGGGGCACATCGCAGATATAGATAAATTTGTTCGGAAACTGTTCCTTCAGATTGTCATAGAGCCGCCGCATGCTGTCGCAGCAGGTGGTGAGCACCAGGCCTTCGTAGACGTCATTTCCCATGACCTCCTCCAGCACGGCCTTTGCAAAGGAGCAGACGTTGGGATGCATCAGGGTATCCGCCTGGTTAAAATTTGTCACCTGGGGCTGGATTCTGCCGGTCTCCGTTCCCATAGCCTCGAAAATTTCCAGAGGGGCATATTTACAGACATATCCGATCATTCTTTTTCCTCCTCATGATCCAGTAATTCCAGAAAAGCTTCCAGCCGGGTCTTGATCTGGCCGTCATGGCTGTTCCGGCGGTCCATGGCGTCTCCGTCCAGGATCAGCATGGGAACGCCCCGTTTTCGCATCTCTTCTTTCAGGAGCATAACACCTCCCGCAGACTGCTTGCAACCCCAGTGACAGAAATGAATGACCGCATCGGCATGAAGTTCCTCCACCAGTTCAGCAACTCTCTTGATTTTCCGCTCATACGGGCCGTTGTACAGGTTATTCAGCATTTTTCTCGCCAGAGCATTCAGAGGATGCGCCGTGTCCAGCTCCTCCATATAATCGAGGTTCATCTCGCAGGCTTTGAGATAATACTTCTCCTGATAATTGAAATAGCCCTTGAGGGTCTCCTGGTAATAGGGCATCAGATGCACCCAGAGGACGCCTTTTCCGTGGAAATCCGGATAACTGTCGATGTCCTTCTCCAACTTCTGGAAAAATTCCAGACACTCTTCTGAACCGATGTTCAGATGGGTGGCAAAGAGCATATATAAATGAAGGGTCATCGTGTTGGGATAGTATTTCCGGCTCTGCTTTTTCAGGAAGGAGCGATAAAGCCGCTTAGACTCATTTTCCCGCTCCAGAGTTCGTTTCAGCTCCTCCGGATCCAGTTTTCTGCCGGTGCGCTCCTCCAGCACCCCGATGAGCTCCTTCAACTGCTCCACCACATAGTTCTCCGCGTCCTCGGAATACTCGTCTGGAATATCCAGCACGAAAGAGGGAACCTGATGCTTTTCCTCCAGATAACGGAAGGTATTGATGTTTCCGTCGCAGATCATGGAGGTGGTCACGGAAAGCAGGGCCTTCGGCACCACCCCCGCATCCACGCCGCCGATGAAATTTTTATGATAAGAGCAGAGCGTAGCGGCGATTCCCACGCTCTCAGCCTGGTCGATAAAGTAATCCTCCACCGTGAAGCCGGAAAAAAACGAGGAGAGGCACTCCATGGAAATAGAACTCAAGCCAAAGCACTGGAGAAGCTCCACCGGAGCGAAAATATTGGTCCACACGGTCTTTTCCGGATGCTCCAGGGCAGAAAGCACGCTCTTTAAGGCCAGCTGATTCAACCTCGTGTAGGCCTTCGGCATCCCCTTATCCGGCAGAAGCCCATGGCGGAGCACCTCCTCCTTCAGCCCCAGGCGAATCAGTTTCCGCGCCCTCTCCGGGCGCTCCGGGGTCGTATTTTTGATAAAGTCACCATACTTTTTGATTACATCCAAAATTCTGTCATTCCTTTCGCTGTACTTAATCCTAGTCCGTTTACACCCGCCCATTTTACCCTATTCTGTTCGTTTTTGCAATCCAAAGACAGAGAAACCGCCGGCAAAAACCGGCGGTTGAAGGTGTTTCTTCTATATATAATAGGTGAGTTTACTCTGCTGCTTCTTCATTCAGCATATTGTTGATCGCAGTCACCAGAGCATCAATGGAAGCCACGATGATATCCTGATTTACACCTGCGCCCCAGAAATCTTTGCCGTCCTTGTCGTTGATGCCGACATAGGCGATGGCTTTGGAGCTGGAGCTCTTCTCAAGGGCGTGCTCCTGGTAGGTCTGCAGGGTATAGTCCAGACGGAACTGCTTTTTCAGTGCGTTGCTGACTGCATCCAGACGACCGTTTCCGGAAGCGATGGCTTTCTTCTCCACGCCGTTCTGAAGGACCGTTACCTCAGCGATGATGCCGTTATGCTGTTTGAAGTGTGCCTCTGTCACCTGGAACGGAGTGGTAACACCCTCGAATTTCTTCTTGAAGATCTCGAAGATCTCGGAAGGTTTGAGCTCTTTGTGCATATGGTCGGAAACGTCCTTGGTGGCGTAGCCCATAGCCTCGCGCATCTTGGCCGGCAGATTCAGGCCGAAATTCTGCTCCAGAATATAGCCGATGCCGCCCTTTCCGGACTGACTGTTGATACGGATAACGTCTGCCTCGTACTCTCTTCCGATATCCTTTGGATCCAGCGGAAGATAGGGAACAGTCCATTTTCCGGTGTGCTGATGCTCATCCCAGATCTTCATGCCCTTGGCAATGGCATCCTGATGAGAACCGGAGAAGGCTGCAAATACAAGAGCTCCGCTGTAGGGGCTTCTCATATCGATGTGCATGCTGGTGTACTCCTCATACTCTGCAGAAATCTTCGGCATATCAGAGAAATCCAGCTCCGGATCAACGCCCTGGGAATACATATTCATAGCCAATGTCACGATATCCACGTTACCAGTACGCTCGCCGTTTCCAAAGAGGGTTCCCTCGATACGATCAGCGCCTGCAAGAATTCCCATCTCGGCATCGCTGATGCCGCAGCCGCGGTCGTTATGGGGATGCAGGGAAACGATAACGTTGTCTCTGTATTTCAGGTTTTTGCTCATATACTCTACCTGGCTGGCATAAACGTGAGGCATGGAGTGCTCCACGGTGCTGGGCAGGTTGATGATGACTTTATGATCCGGGGTTGGCTGCCATACGTCCAGAACGGCATTGCAGACCTCCAGAGCGTACTCCATCTCTGTACCGGTGAAGCTCTCCGGGCTGTACTCGAAGGAATAGTTTCCGTCGGACTCCTCGGTCAGTTTTTTCAGAAGCTCTGCGCCGTCCACAGCGATTTTCAGGATCTCTTCTTTTGATTTTTTGAATACCTGCTCACGCTGAGCCACGGAAGTGGAATTGTATACATGAACAACGGCTTTCTTCACGCCCTGAAGAGCCTCAAAGGTTTTCCGGATGATGTGCTCTCTGGCCTGGGTCAGTACCTGGATGGTCACATCGTCGGGGATCATATTTTTCTCAATCAGGGTTCTTAAGAACAGGTACTCTGTCTCGGAAGCTGCCGGGAAACCAACCTCGATCTCTTTGAAACCGATACGAACCAGGAGTTTGAAAAATTCCAGCTTCTGTTCCAGAGACATCGGCACGATGAGGGCCTGGTTTCCGTCACGCAGGTCCACGCTGCACCAGATCGGCGCTTTCTCAATGTGATCTTTTTTTGCCCAGTCCATGCAGTCTACCGGGGGCATAAAATACTGGCGGGTGTACTTTTCAACATTTTTCATTCCCATTTTTTCATTCTCCTTACTGAATTTCTCTTATAGTTTGTTGACAAAACAAAAAAGCCTTCCATCTCTACTCAGAGACGAAAGACCTATCATCTGCCTTACGCGGTACCACTCTTTTTCATGGAGGAACTCCATGCACTCATCAGATACGAGACAACAAGCGCTGTCTTTATATCCTGCCCGTATAACGGCCGGGAATCCGTCTGCGTCTACTTTTTTCATTGGAAAATTTGGGGCAGCCGCTCTGAGGCGAGTTCCGCTCTTCCCTTCCGCTGCCTTCCACCAGCCGGCAACTCTCTGTGATCCAGTGGGAACGTACTATTCCTCTTCATCGCATTTTCGTCTATCAACTTGAAACTACTTTACCATCTGAAAGGAAAAATGTCAAGGGGATAACCATTGAATTTCTCTTCTTTTTCTGATATAGTGGTGATGCCGTACAAAGCGCATATTGTATCTGCATGGTATCACCTTTGCATAATCAGCCGGCATTTTTACATTAAGAGAAAGAAGGACAGGCACAACATGAAAACAGGAAACGACCTGGGACGGGACAGCGTTCCTTCTCTGGTTCTGAAACTGGCCATTCCCACGATGGTGGCCCAGTTTGTAAACGTACTTTACAGCATCATCGACCGCATGTACATCGGGCACATTCCGGAATACGGAGATCTGGCCCTGGCGGGAGCCGGCATCTGCGGTCCCATCGTCACCCTCCTTTCCTCCTTCGGTACCCTGGTGGGGCTGGGAGGTTCCATCCAGATGTCCATCCGCATGGGAGAGAGAAATATGAAAAAAGCCCGGCAGATCCTTTCCAACTCGCTTCTTCTACTGACGCTTTTTTCCGCAGTCCTCACAGTGCTGTTTCTTATGATAAAAGGACAGCTGCTCCGCTGGTTCGGCGCCAGTGACCAGACCTTCGCCTACGCGAATACCTACCTTACGATCTATACCATCGGCACCTTTTTTGCCCTCATGGCCGTCGGGCTCAACTACTTCATCAACTGTCAGGGCTTCCCGGTCATCGGTATGACCACGGTGCTCATCGGAACGGTCTGCAACATTATCCTGGATCCGGTGTTCATCTTCGGCCTGAATATGGGAATCGCCGGAGCCGCCGTGGCCACGGTCATCTCCCAGTTTCTTTCCTGCAGCTTTGCCCTGGCCTTTCTGGCTTTTTCCAAAAAGGTTCCCATCGGCATCAGTTTCGGCCAGTACAGTGGAAAGGTCATGGGAAAAATCCTTGCTATCGGTTTTTCCCCGTTCCTGATTCTGGCCTCCGATAACGTGCTTCTCATCGCCACCAACACGGTGCTCCAGAAATACGGCGGCAGCCAGGGAGATTTCCTCATCACCACCGCCACAATCGTTCAGAGCTATATGCTCCTCATTACCTCACCGATGCTGGGAATCAGCGGCGGCACTCAGGCCCTCATCAGCTTCAACTACGGAGCAGCCAACACGAAGCGGGTCCGGGATGCGGAGAGATACAGCCTGCTCCTCTGTTTTGCCTTTACTACCGTTATGTTTATCGTGACCCGCTTTCTGCCGGTGCATTTTATCCGTCTTTTTACTTCCAACGCGGAGATCTCCCGGCTCTCTGTCTGGGCCATCGGCGTTTTCACTTTCGCCATCATCCCGTTAAGCCTTCAGTATGTGCTGGTGGACGGCCTCACCGCCATGGAGCGGACCAAGACAGCCCTCTCGCTCTCCCTTTTCCGGAAAAGCTTCTATGTAGTGCTGGTCTTTATCCTGCCCCTGATCCGAAAGGAAGCCACGACAGTCTTCTATGCCCAGCCCATCGCGGATCTCACTGCCTCCACCGTTTCCACCATCGTCTTTTTGCTGGTGTTCCGGAAACATATGGAGCTGAGAGAGGCAGTCTTCCGGGAAAGCAGCAAAAGAACAGCCATTTAACTTTCAGAATGTTCCAGGTTCTGCATTATAACGTCTCGAAAATAACTGGACCTTTCACGCAGGATGCAGATTCGAGTGTGCTGTTAAAAAAACGCAGGCGTAGCGGGCTACGCTGAGGCTTTTTCAACTGTGCAATCGGATTTGCAGACAAATCAATGGTCCGGTTATTTCGAAAACGCTATACTGCCCAGGCCCCGACATCATATATTAAAGAAAAGAGGTTATTGTATCATGAAAGCAAAAGAAAAGATCGCGGCCCTTCAGGCCCTGATGAAAAAAGAAGGGATCGACGGCTATCTCATCCCCTCTTCCGATCCTCACATGAGCGAATATCTGCCTGACCACTACGCAGCCAGAAGCTGGTTCTCCGGCTTCAACGGTTCCGCCGGAACCCTGGCTGTCACTTCCGAAAAAGCTGCTCTCTGGGCCGACGGCCGCTATTTTATCCAGGCAGAGCATCAGCTGGAGGGAAGCGGCATCGAGCTTATGAAGATCGGCGAGCCCGGCGTTCCTACTGTGGAAAAATGGCTGGCTGATGAGCTTCCCGAGAAAGGAACCATGGGCATCGACGGCGTTATCACCAGCACCGCTTTTGCCGAAGAGCTGAAAAAAACTTTTTCCGAAAAAGAAATTTCTTTGAAGAATGCAGACCTCATCGCTCCGATCTGGACCGAGGAGCGTCCCGCCGCTCCCGCCACCAAGGCCTGGATCCTGGACGCTGCCTACGCCGGAAAAACTCCTTCCGAAAAGCTTGCCACTCTTCGTGAGAGCCTGAAGGAGGAAGGCGTCAACGCTTACCTTGCCACAAAGCTGGAAAGCTCCGCCTGGCTTTTGAATCTCCGGGCAGATGACATCCTTTTCACTCCCTTCGCCCTCTGCTTTACCCTGGTGCTTCCGGACAGCGCTACCGTCTTCATCAACAAAGACCGGGTTCCCGCTGACGTACAGGAATATCTGGAAAAAGAAGGCTTCGCTATCGCTCCCTACGAGGAGACAGCAGCCGCTCTCCGTTCCATCAAGACTCCCGTCACCTTCATCATCGAGAAAACTTCCCTCAGCTATGCCCTCTATCAGGCCATGGAGGAAAATACCAACATTACGGTAAAAGAAGGCAAAGAGCCCATCGTTTATCTCAAAGGTGTCAAGAGCGAGACTGAGATCAAAAATCTGAAGATCGCCCACAGAAAAGACGGCGTTGCCATGGTCCGTTTTGCCATCGACCTTGAGGGCCGCATGGCAAGAAAAGAGACCGTAACCGAGTGCGATGTGGATGCCATGATGCGCCACTACCGCCTGGAGCAGGAGGCTTCCCTCGGCGAGTCCTTCGGAACCATCGCCGCTTACGGCCCCAACGCAGCTATGATGCACTATCATCCCACTCCTGAAAACTGCGCTACCCTTAAGCCTGAAGGCTTCCTTCTCGTAGACTGCGGCGGCCACTATATGGAGGGTACTACAGACATCACCCGTACCTACGCTCTCGGCGAGCCCACCGAGGAGGAGAAGGATTACTTCACCCTCGTACTCCGCTCACATATCGATATGGCAAAGGTCGTATTTAAGGAAAAAATGCCAGGCATCGCTCTGGATCTCGCCGCCCGTGAGCCGTTCTGGGAGAGAGGTCTGGATTACCGTTGCGGAACCGGCCACGGCGTCGGCTTCGTCGGAACCGTTCATGAAGGTCCCCAGGCCCTCAACGGCAGATGCCAGGTTCCCTTCGTTCCCGGCATGACCGTCACCGACGAGCCCGGTATCTACGAGACCGACAAGATCGGTATCCGTATCGAGAACGAACTTCTCTGCAAAGAAGCCATGGAAACCGAGTACGGTAAATTCTACTGCTTCGAGCCCATCACCTACTGCCCCATCGACCGGAAAGCCATCGATCCGAAGAAACTTTCCCCGGCAGAGCTCTCCTGGCTGAACCAGTACCACTCTACCGTCTATGAGACCCTTTCTCCCTATCTTACCAACAGCGAGAACGAGTGGCTGAAGAAGGCCTGCGCTCCGATTGCCTAAAATAAAAAGACTTTCCTTCCGGTTTTATTTCCGGTTGGAAAGTCTCTTTTTTTATGCCGTTTTCGCGAACTGACTGTTATAAAGGTCTGCGTAGAAGCCTTTCTTCGCCATCAGTTCTTCGTGATTGCCCTGCTCGATGATGTTTCCATCCTTCAGAACCAGGATCAGATCGGAATCGCGGATCGTAGAAAGACGATGGGCGATGACGAAGCTCGTTCTGCCTTTCATCAGGTTATCCATGGCCTTCTGGATCTGAATTTCCGTTCTCGTATCGACGGAGCTCGTGGCCTCATCCAGAATCAGGATCGGATTGTCCGCCAGAATGGCCCGGGCAATCGTCAGAAGCTGTTTCTGGCCCTGAGAAATATTGCTGGTCTCCTCATTGAGGACCATCTGATAGCCGCCGGGAAGCGTCCGGATAAAGCTGTCCGCATGGGCTGCCTTCGCCGCCGCGATGACTTCCTCATCAGTGGCATCCAGTTTTCCGTAACGGATGTTCTCCATGATCGTGCCGTTGAAAAGCCAGGTATCCTGCAATACCATACCGAAAAGCTCTCTTAAATCTCCCCGGTTGAAGTTCCGGACATCGTGGCCGTCCACTTTGATGGAACCGTTGTTGACATCGTAGAAACGCATCAGCAGTTTAACCAGCGTGGTTTTTCCGGCTCCGGTGGGACCTACGATGGCCACCTTCTGGCCCTGATGAACCTCGGCAGAGAAATCATGAATGATGATCTGCTCCGGATCATAACCGAAGCTGATATGCTCAAAGCTTACCTCACCCTCCGGATTCTGCAGTCTCACCGGATTTTCCACGGTCTGTTCCTCTTCTTTTTCCTCCAGGAACTCAAAGACACGCTCGGAAGCCGCCGCCGTGGACTGGAGCATATTTGTCACCTGGGCGATCTGCTGAACCGGTTGGGTAAAGCTCTTGATATACTGGATAAAGGACTGAATCTGACCGACTTCAATGGCACCGCTGATGACCTGCCAGCCGCCCACCAGAGCCACCATCACATAACCGATATTGCCCACGAACTGCATGACGGGCATCATCATACCGGAGAAAAACTGGGATTTCCAGGCGGACTGGTAAAGCTTTTCGTTGGTCTCCCGGAAGGTCTTTGTCACGGTCTCCTCCTTATTGAAGACTCTGACGATGTTATGGCCGCCGTAGATCTCCTCCACCTGACCGTTGACATTTCCGAGAAATTCCTGCTGCTGCTGGAAATATTTCTGGGAATGTTTCATAACCACGCTGAGAATAGCCATGGATACCGGCAGGATCAGCACCGCCAGAACCGTCATCAGAACGCTGATCCGAAGCATCATGATGAAAACGCCGATCAGTGTGGTGACAGACGTAATGAGCTGCGTCACACTCTGGTTCAGGCTCTGCTGGAGGGTATCAATATCGTTTGTCACCCGGGAAAGCACCTCTCCTGTGGTACGGCTCTCAAAATATTTTAGGGGCATCCGGTGAATCTTCTCGGAAATATCTTTTCTGAGATTATAGCTCACATCGTTGGAGATTCCCGTCATGATAAAGCCCTGAATGAAGTTCAGGCAAGCGCTCAGAAGATACAGCCCCGCCAGAAAGAGAAGGATCTCTCCCACTTTTCCAAAATCAATGCTTCCTGTTCCATTTACCCTCGCCACCAGGCCGTTGAAAATCTCTGTGGTGGCGTCGCCGAGGATCGTTGGTCCCCAGATGGAAAACACCGTGCTGGCCACCGCGAAGACCATCATCAGAAGAAAACGGAATTTGTAACGTTTCATATAATTCAGCAGTTTTTTCATGCTGCCGGAAAAATCCTTGGCTTTTTCGCCGGACATTCTTCCTCTGCCCATCCGGCCCATGCCGCCTCTTTGATTACTCATGATCCAATTCCTCCTTTGAAAGCTGAGATGCCGCGATCTGATGGTAAACTTCGCAGGATTTTAACAGTTCTTTGTGGGTGCCGATACCGGCGATCCGTCCCTCATCCAGAACGATGATCTGCTCTGCATGGAGAATCGTGCTGATACGCTGGGCCACAATGATCGTGGTCGCGTCCGCAGTCTCCTCTTTTAAGGCCTTTCGAAGGGCCGCATCAGTCTTATAGTCCAGAGCAGAGAAGCTGTCATCAAAAATGTAAATCTCCGGCTTTCCGGCGATGGCGCGGGCAATGGAGAGACGCTGCTTCTGGCCACCTGAAACGTTGGTACCGCCCTGGGCGATCGGAGAATCGTACTGCTCCTCTTTTTCCTCGATGAAATCGCTGGCCTGGGCGATATCAGCTGCCTTATGAATATCGGCATCGCTCATAGCGTCGTTGCTGTAGGCAATATTGGAGGCGATGGTTCCTGAGAAAAGGACTCCTTTCTGGGGTACATAGCCCAGTTTGCTGTGAAGCGTATGCTGACTCATCTTCCGCACATCCACGCCGTCCACAAGGATCTCGCCCTCGGTCACATCATAAAAACGCGGAATCAGGTTCACCACAGTGGATTTACCGCAGCCCGTACTTCCGATGATGGCTGTGGTCTCGCCGGGACGCGCCGTGAAATCGATGTCATGAAGCACCGGATCTTCCGCTCCCGGATAGGTAAAGGATACATGATGGAACTCCACCACGCCTTTTTTCTCCGGGATCTCCTTCTCTTCTTTTTCCGGATCCCGAAGAACCACCTCGGTCTCCAGAATCTCATTGATTCGGCCAGCAGAAACAGAGGCACGGGGCAGCATAATGGACATCATCGTGATCATCAGGAAGGACATAATGATCATCATCGTATACTGGATATAAGCCATCATATCGCCCACCTGCATGGTTCCCGCATCGATGCCCTTGCAGCCGGTCCAGACGATGAGCACGGTAATCTCATTCATAACCAGCATCATGATCGGCATCATGAAAGTCATACAACGGTTTACAAAGAGGTTCGTGCTGATAAAGTCTTTATTGGCCTTGTCAAAACGCTGCTCCTCGTGTTTTTCCCGGCTGAAGGCCCGGATGACCGGGATTCCCTGAAGGATTTCTCTCGTCACCAGGTTCAGGCGGTCGATGAGGTCCTGCAGTTTTTTAAACCGCGGAAGGGTGATGGCAAAAAGCACAGCCACCACGCCCAGCACCAGAACAACGGCCAGAAGAATGACCCAGGCCATGCTCCTGCTGGTCTCCAGCGCATGGATCACACCGCCGATTCCCAGGATCGGCGCATAGAGAACCATCCGGAAAAACAGCATCAGCACCATCTGCACCTGCTGAATATCGTTGGTGCTTCTGGTGATCAGGGAAGCCGTGGAGAAATGCTCGAATTCCTTATTGGAAAAAGAAACCACCTTTGTAAAGACACCCTCGCGGAGCGTTCTGGCGGTTCCCGCTGCCAGACGGCAGGAAAGGAAGGCTACAGCGACGGAGATCACCATGATCAGAAGGGCAAAGCCCAGCATCTTTAAGCCTGCCATCAGAAGATAATGCTTCTGGAAGGCGTCGAGATCGATGCCCTGCTCCTCATATTCCGCTTTCACAAAAGCAATGGAACCCTGGGTGATCAGCGTGTCCGGCATGGCATCCATTTTCTCGTACATACTCTCCTTGGTGGCAGCGAGCTGTTCCTCCGGAAGATTTTTCAGAATCTCAAAGGGATCGCTTCCTTCCGGAAACTGCATGGCCCCGTCGCCTCCAAGACCAAGCTCGGAGGAACCGGAAGTCAAAGCGTAGACCGCCAGCATGGGCTTCCCAAGAACCTGTTTCAGCTCTTCTCTCGTCTTCTTACTGATTTTATTCAGAGACCAGATCCCGTTTTCTTCTGTATAATTGGCTTTCACCAGCTCCTGGTCTTCCTGATCCATAAACAAAAACAGCCGTTCCATCGAATCACTGCTGATCGTATCCGCCACCGCGTCCTCAATACCGCTCTGCTGGATTCCCACATTGACGATATTCGAAGTATAGGTCGGAAGGGACAGATCACAGTTAGCCTGAATCACCAGGAGAACGATGATCAGCAAAATGACTCCTGTGTATTTCTTTATATATTTTGCAAGCTTAAGCATGTTGTCCTCTCACTTTCCTGTTCTGCCGTTTCACTGCCGGAAGTCTCATCCAGCATTCGCAGAACATTTTCTTTTACCTTTTCCAAAACTCCCTGGTAGACCGCAAGCTCTTCCTCGGACACCCCTTCAAAAAAGCCTTTCACCGCTTTCTGAAAGAGTTCCACGGTTTTCTTGCTGGTCTCCCGGCCCAGCTCTGTGATGTAGACCCGCTGAACCCGCTGATCCTGCTCATCACTTTTCCTGTTCACAAGACCGGCCTGCTCCATCCGCTGGAGCATGACAGTGAGACTCGCCGGTTTGACACAAAGTCCTTTGGCGATTTCCGCCTGCTTCCTGCCGTCATGAAAATAAACATACATCAAAAGGCGTGGATCACCCCTATATAACTTCTTTTCGTTGAGCTGATTTCTGAGATAACGAAACTGGTACTTCTGATTTTCCATCTCCAGGTGTTTCAGCTCCACCCTGTCGCTCATCTATTCTTCCTCCTCTCCTGGTTTTGTTCTGTCGATTTTTGTTGTTTGTTAGATATCTAATGTTTTGATATCTAATGTTCTATAGAATAGCACAGGTGATGGGTGAATTCAATAAAGAAAGTATAAAATATCAATAAAACCTGTTTTTGAACACACGAAAAAGAGACTATTGCAAAATAGACAAGTAATCACACTATTTTGCAACAGCCCCTTATAATTCTCATTCTTAAATTTTACGAATCATCTGGATCTGCAAATGATCTCCATCCGAAGATTCAGACATTCTCTTAAAATCATTTTGAGAATAAAAAGAAAGCAATCCTTCTTCATCACGGCATTCAATCATTATGTATCTTCCACCAATAGCTTCTACGACAGTAGCGATAATATCATAAGAAAATCGTAAAAGTTCCTCGCCAGGCAACATTTTCTTTGTGACACTATCATTTCGAGCAAGCTGTCCTATAAGATAACATGGAAAATTTTCAATAGCTTTGCCATGAATTTTTCCACTTAAGCCATCAAGCTTTTTCCGAGTGTTAATAGAAGTCTCTGGTGGAACAGATAATACTTTTAGTGCCAAAGTAATATATCCACAAATCAATAACTGATCAAGACAAAAATCTTTTTTGTCTAACTGCTCTTGATTGCAGATTAAATACGTTCTGGCTTTGCCTAACTTCTCAAATTCTATTGATTTTTCATGCAAAAAATAATCAATATCTTTATCTCGATTGCAGGTAAAAGTAGATAAAATTTTCTTTAAAACATTTTCATCTTCCTCCGTCATTTCTATCAATGAGGAGAGTGCAACGGACACCGCTTTAATATGGCTTCACTCCTAATCGTATTCTCCCGTGTAGAAGGGCGAGCAGAAATAGGTTTTCTTGGAGTCTCATTGGACATAAGTTTTCTTAATCGCTTAACAGATTTGGGATCAGTAATAGTGATTTCTCTTTCAAAAGTGCTAGTAGCCATAATCTATTCCTCCTTTCACAGCTCTTTTATATTTCTATAATATATTATATAACAAAAGAAAAAAAGTATCAATAAGAGATTGAGGTATTAAAAATAAAATTCATAGGATGAGATCATGCTATCTCAATTTAAAAAGTTTGTACACCCACAAGCAACTATTGCTGTAAAAGCTCAATATTATAAAAACGAGAATAAAATAACTGGCTTTTACTATTTCAAATATTTTCTGGTATATTCAGTTTCTTCGATTTCATATCCTATTCCATTTTTCCTTACTATTAAAGTAGGTTTTTGCTAAGTCTATTTAACATGCTCTTTGAGTCAGTGTAACAGAATAGTTCGAAGGTTGAAAAAAGGCTACTTCGCCTCAAATCTTTATTGTTTTTTATGAACTATAAATGAGCAAATTTGAAAAATTGCACAAAACTACGCCACGGCCTTTACAAAGGAGTCAAAATCATTGCATTCTCTCGCACATTGATAGAGGGTGAGATATTTTTCCATCTGGATTATGCCACTGATCTTGTGATATCCTGTTTCAAAAGGACAGACCTCACTAGTTCCAACAACACACATATAGTGTGCAAATGACATAATCAACCAGTATCTTCGGATTCCCTGTGCAGAACGGATTTGATAGCTGTCCAGCGCCAGTTTATCCTTACATTGGCGGAAAAACACCTCAATTGGCCACCTGCATACGTAATTGTCCAGGATTTCATTTGTGGATAAAGACACATCCATGCAAAGGAAGGCCCTTAGTGCTTTCGGTTTTCCAAATGCTTTTTCGGGATAGCTGAAAAGAACAATTGCGTTTTCTATACCGTTGAGATTGCCTTCATATCGGTACACATAATAGTTTCTGCCTTTAACTGTCACAAGGTCAAAGTTTTTATGTGTCACGGATAATTCGGCAGCCAATTCGCTGAGCTTCTTTTTCATTCCTGACGGGTACAGCAAACGATTTGTTTTCAAAGCACCAATGGTATGAAATCCTTGTACGGCAAAGGTGTTGATTATTTTTTCAGAAACGTACCAACAGTCACAAAGAAAATAGGATTGTACCGGAGGAGCTGGCAGTTCCTTTGCGATATCCTGAACAATGTCGATTTTAGAAATTGCCTTGTTATACAGCACAAAGGCATAATTCAAAACAATGCCGTTACAGGAAAGCATAACTGAAACTGCCTGATGCCCATAGTCCTGTTTGCCTTTCAAATGAGATTGATGAAAAT
>OLSO01001118.1_pt1 | contig 22251 bp, 36 predicted proteins | sample 1672441 | NCBI WGS metagenome assembly OLSO01 (sample SAMEA3136686, study PRJEB25190) | human gut metagenome | biome: human gut; feature: human-associated habitat; material: faeces | place: Austria | collected 2013 | reverse complement strand
TTGGATGATCAGATCCCGTTTTGTGAATACTTCCTTATTCCGTACCTGTTATGGTTTGTTTTCCTGATCGGGATACAGATCTATACCCTGTTGTATGATACGGAGGCTTTCATAAAATTTATGAAATTTATCATGGTGTCCTACTCCCTGGCGATCATCATCTATATGCTGTTTCCAAACTGCCAGGAGCTGCGGCCCATGGTTTTTGAAAGAGATAACCTGTTCACAAAATTTCTGGAAGGATTTTATCAATTTGATACCAATACAAATGTCTGTCCTTCCATTCATGTGATCGGTTCGGTGGCTGTCATGATCTGCGGATGGAACTGTAAATCCTTAAACACACCGGGATGGAGGATATTTTTGGGGATTTCGGCATTTTTGATTTCCATATCCACCGTTTTTCTGAAGCAGCACTCGGTACTGGATATTCTGGCGGCGATCCCGGTCTGCATTGCCGCATACCTTGCAGCATATTGGAGAGACAGAAAAAAGAAAGGAAACATAACCAATGAAACAGAGAATAGAAATACGCAGCCTGAAAAGAACGGATAAAAAAGAATTAAGCCGGCTGCTGAGAAGGCAGGAAGGATATGATGAGTTTTTCTCAGAGGAAAAAGATGCGGATACACTGGCAAAAGCAGTCGCAGAGAGGAGCTTAAGCACCTGCACATTTGGCGAAGCCGCATTTGTGGATGGCCGGATGGTAGGCGCTATTGTAGGAAGCAGGACAAAGAAGAGAGGCATTTTATCAAAATTACGGGAAAAATTCTATTATTTACGGCTGAAAATGAAAAAGAGAAACCGGGAAGCACTGAAATGTCTGTCAGAGCTGGAGAAGATGGAAAAGGAGATGCTGGAAGAAAACAGTATCCCGTCTTCGAACTTGATGTCCTTGTTCCTGATGCTGCGCCGGTATCAGAACACTGAGATTTCAGAATCCCTTCTGAACCATTGGGAGGACTGCGTGAAGGCGCATAAAAACAGTTATTCCTATGTGGTGATCAATGGAAGGAGAGAACCTGGATATTTAGACGGATATGAGAGGCAGGACGAGAAATACGTTATGATCCAGCCAAAGATCCGGCGCTTTCGGTTTTATAAAACCCTTTACAGAAAGAAACAGTTTTATTGCATTTGAAGGAGGCATAAAAGATGGCAGGTTTATTTGAAAATTTGGACAATATTTGCAGATACGTGTCAGAAAAAACAGATGATCTGGCGCAGAAAATAAGTGAGGAAATGGCAGTGCAGAAGATTCAAAGCCAGATCAGAGAAGAAGATCGGGAAATCTCCTGCATTTTCCAAAAAATCGGAGAACTTGTTTATGAGGAAATGAAAGCAGAATCTGTAGCAGATGAGAAACTAGGGACATTGATTGCTGCAGTGGGAATAAAGAAGTCATCTATCCAGGAACATAAAAAAAGAATCGCAAAAATAAAGAACATGGATACATGTATGAATTGTGGAGAGTTTGTAGAACATAGTGCAGTTTATTGCCCTTACTGCGGTAAAAAGATAGAAAAATGCGAACCAGAGGAGACGTCGGAAGCAGATTTGGAGGAGATTGATCCGGATCTCACCACTTGAGGGAAAAGGAGAGAATGTAATATGAAAACATACGCAAAAAAAATATTTCGTTGGACAGCAGTATTGGGAAGCGTCGTGTTGGTTGCCGGAATTACTTCGCTTATCACAACGAAAAAAACTGTTTGGATCACCTTAAAAAGGAAGGACGAATCACCATTTATTCAGCGGTGATTAAGGGGCAAAGCAGTAAATGAAAGAAAAAGTAAAGAAAATCATACAATTCATCGTAAATCCACGGCTGCTTTTATGCATTGTCATTGCATGGCTGATAACAAACGGCTGGTCATACCTGATGTTTGGGCTGGGGACGTATTTTAAGATCCATTGGATGACAGCTCTTTCCGGCGCTTATCTGGCTTTTTTATGGCTGCCTGTATCACCGGAAAAGATTGTGACTTTTGCCATTTCCATTGCTTTGCTCCGATGGCTGTTTCCAAAAGATGAAAAGACGCTTGCTGTTCTGAAGGACTTATATGGGAAGGCGAAACAGGCAATTCAAAAAAAGAAGACCAAAAAAAGTGCTAAAAAGAAAAAGACGCCACAGGATACGATTAACACAATAAAAACGCAGGAGGATTGTTATGAATAAGAATTTAAAAAGATTGCTGGCAGGAACAGGGATCGTAGCAGGGACAGTTGCTACCGCAGGGATCATTTCTTATAAGATCACCAAAAAACTGGTGTCAATTGCATTAGACCGTAGTGAAGAAGAAACCGTCATAGATCACGATAACGGAAAAGAACCGGAGTCTCCTGAAATGCAGCATTTTAGAATGGAAAGAGAGCGGGCCGCAGAAGAATTAGAGAAAAAGGGATGTGAAGAAGTAGAAATCGTTGCTTATGGTGGAATAAACCTGGTTGGACACTGGTGGGAATGCGACGGGGCAGAACGGGTGATCATTGCAATGCATGGCTGGCGCTCCTCATGGTCAAGAGATTTTGGGCTGATCGCTGATTTCTTCCACCAAAATAAATGCCATGTATTATTTGCGGAGCAGAGAGGGCAGAACAACAGCGGCGGGGAATATATGGGCTTCGGTCTGACAGAACGTTATGACTGTCTGGAATGGATTAAATGGGTAAACCGGCAGGAAATAGAAGGTCTTCCCATTTATCTGTGCGGGATTTCCATGGGGGCGTCAACTGTCCTTATGACAGCCGGATTTGAACTGCCGTCCAATGTATGCGGGATTATTGCAGACTGTGGATACACCTCCCCTCATGCGATCTGGAAACACGTTGCGGAAAAAGGGTTGAATCTTCGGTATGATTCTATGATCAGCGCAATCGCAGAAGATATCTGTCGTTCAAAGATACAGGTCGGGCCAAAAGATTATTCCTGTATCAATGCCATGAAAGTGTGTAAAGTGCCGGTATTGTTTATTCATGGAACAGATGACGATTTTGTGCCGGTGGAGATGACTTATGAAAATTATAAGGCATGTGCGGCGGAAAAGAGACTGCTGATCGTTCCGGGAGCAGGGCATGGAATGAGCTATATTCTGGATAAAGAGGGATACGAAAAAGCCGTATTAGAATTTTGGAGAGAATTTGACAGGAAAACAAGCGAAAACCAGGAGGCAGACGGATGCGAGTGATTGCCGGAACTGCAAAAGGACGCCGACTGTATGCGCCAAAAGGAATGGAAACCCGGCCAATCACAGCAAAGATAAAGGAAGCTCTTTTTAATATCTGGCAGGATAGGATCACTGGCTCTGATTTTCTGGATCTCTTTGCCGGAAGTGGGAGTATTGGAATTGAAGCGCTCAGCCGTGGTGCGGATCATGTGACGTTCGTGGATAAGAGCCGCAAGGCAGTGGAAACAATTAAGAAAAATCTGGAAATCTGTGGATTTTGTTTTGGTTATAACATTTACCAGGATGATGTGTTCCGGAGGATAGGCTGGTTTGAAAAGAACGAAGTAATGTTTGATATTATCTACCTCGATCCCCCGTTTACAGAGGAAAAGATTTTTCATTCTGTTATACAGCGCCTTTCAAATGCAAAACTTCTAAAGAGAAACGGGATATTAGCAATTCGTACAAGAAAAGAACTGGAAATTCCGGACAGGATAGAACAACTGAAAAAAATGAAGCAGAAGGTTTATGGGATTTCCAGCGTCCATTTTTATGGCAGAGCGGAGGGATAAAATGATTTCAGAATTTATATGTCTGGATGAATTCCAGAAATCGGAGCATGAATCTACGTATATCTGCAGTCTGCCTGATCCCGATCCGGATTCAGATTTTGGAATGGTCATTTGCGGATATATAAATATACGGGAAAGAATCGGCTCAAAAGAATTTCTGATCAAAATTGAAATGCTGGATAATTTTGAAAAATTGTGTGTTGGCGATACATATCAGCGGGAACGGTTCCTTATGGATATTCTCTATATGCTCCGACAGAAGGTGAGTTTTGATCCGTACCATGCAAAAATCCTGCTGAAAGATCATGTGGGAAATTATGTAGGCAATGCTTATGTTTTGTCAGAAACGGTACAGGGCCGTAAAAAATATATTGAAGTAAGCGGGAGAAAAAATGAACAGTAATTTATCTAAAATCATAGTGATTGCAGGAACAAATGCGTCGGGGAAAAGCTCCCTGGCTATTGATCTGGCAAAAAAATATGGAGGGGAAATCGTCTCAGCAGATTCAAGGCAGGTTTACAGAGGCTTTGATCTTTGCAGCGGAAAGGTAACAAAAGAAGAACGGGATCAGGTTCCCCATCATCTTCTTGATGTTTGTGATATAGAGGAAGCCTATTCTGTTGCAGAATACCAAAAAGCAGCATACGAAGTGATCGATCAGATTTTACAGAGAGGACATATCCCTTTTCTTGTGGGCGGAACCGGACTTTATATCTCTTCAGTTGTGCATGGATATGACTTTCAAGAGGAGACGATAGATACTGCATATCGGAATGAGTTGGAGAAAAAATCACTGGAAGAACTTCAGGATATGCTTTCGGAAGAGGCAAAAGAAGTTGTAGGTGAAAATAATTCTGACAGAAATAACAAGAGACGTCTGATCAGGCTATTGGAAAAGACCAGAAATGGAGAAAAACTGACAGCACAGAATTCTCCCCGATATAAAACATTGCAGCTTGGCGTTACATGGGAGAAAAGTATTTTACACCGCAGGATTGATGAAAGACTGAAGCAGAGGCTGGTTCAGGGGATGATCGATGAAGTACAGTCCTATCTGGCGGCGGGGAATTCGCCGAAATATCTATATCGTCTTGGACTGGAATACCGCTATATAGCGGACTATCTGGATGGAAAATATTCTTCGTTTGAAGAATTTTATGATCATTTGTCACAGGCCATTAAGCGGTTTGCAAAAAGACAGATGACCTGGTTTAGAAGAGATACAGCAATCCATTGGCTCGATATGGAACAGGAATATTTTGACCGGGCGTGTGCGCTGATAAATCTTTTTTTGCAAAGTAGCAAATGAACAGAACAATTATTAGATCAAATATGCAATAAAATGTGAGAATGATGTCCGACAGACCAAAGCTCTCTGGTCTGCCGGCTTACGGAGAATTATCAAAATCAGGATTGTTTTGAATTTCTAATAGCTGTTCTACAAGAAAATTTAAGGAGTTTATGAGCAATTTTTGATTTTGCTTGTTACAGGCATGAAATTTACCTAAGAAGTATTGGAGAGCTTCTTCATCAACAGGAGCTTTTGAAGGGAATAGAGTATTTCCAGAAATACCGAGCCGATCCACTAAAAGACATAGGGTTTCATAAGTGGGATTTTTTCTTCCTTTTTCTATATCCTGAATGGTTTTTACTGCCAGTCCAGACTGATCAGCAAGTTCCTGTTGAGTTAATTGACATTCTTTTCTTGCGGAACGTATGCGCTTCCCTAGAAAAATAAATTTATCGTCCGGCATAGTTGTTCACCTCAAATCTATTCTACTGTGCTGGTTTGACTTTTTGCATTGCCTTATAATGCCGGAAAAATATATATTAGTATGCCGGTCGCTTTGGAGGAATATCGCTGGCTTTGCTGTAAGAAAATAAAAAAAACAGTTTCTTACAGCAGGGCTTATTTTTCGTGCCGTCTGTGAGTTTCTGTTGGGAGAATCATGGATGGCCTTTTTCGTTATTATCTTTATCACTTAAAGTATAGGAAACTTTTCTTAAAAAAATTCTATTGTGGTTATGGGATTTTTGTCATTGGAAACCGGCACTAATCTACATAAAAAATCTATACAAAAGTTTAGAACAACAATTCCTTAATTATGATGCCAGGAAGCGCAAAAAACTTCCTGGCGTTATTTTTTGTCGAATTTTGTGGAACTTTCTCCACAAACCTCGAAATCGAGGGCCACCGATCATCAGAGAAAGATTCTGATGAAAGGTTTTGGAGAAGTTGGAGAAAAGTTTTTTTAAAAATTTTTCCGCTTTTTCGATTTTTTGTCAGTTTCCCTCCTGTCCTCGCTGTGAAAGGGAGGATCAGGCGTCTTTTACTACGGCTTTAAGCAGAGGGGAGGTGATCCCCTTTGAAACTGAACCGTCGAGAAAAAGAAATCGTGCGGAGAAAATTTTGCGCTTACTGCATTAAAGTTCTGCATGGTGAGGCACTGAATTATCTTGATGAATTGGAGCGGCAGAGAAAGCGGGAAGTGAATTTTTCTGAACTTCTGCAGAAAGATCTGGATGCTCTGTATTGCTGTGATGATTATGATATGGCAGATCATTTCACTGTTATGGGCAGACAAGTTCCTGTCCGTGACGAGTGGATTAGCGAAGCACTGAAAAAACTTCCTGCAAAAAAGCGGGAGATTATTTTGATGCTTTATTTTCTGGATATGACGGAGAAAGAAATCGCTGCCTGCCTGAAATTGGTGCAGAGTACCGTGCATTATCACAAAGATGATTCTTTAAAGCTTATGAGAAAATTGATGGAGTGAATCTACATATGAGATCTAAGAAGCATAGAGAACCGCCGGAGTTTGAAACCATCCGGGCGGCTATCGAAGGTGACGCCGAAGCAATCAATCAGGTGCTTTCCTATTTTCAGCCATTTATCAACAGTGAGTGCAGGAGAGAATACAAGGATGAATTTGGGAGAGTTCACTATGTGGCTGATGAATATATGAAAAGGCGGATGGAGACAAAGCTGATTACAAAAATTTTGGATTTTAAGATCCGGCTATAACCAAAGGATGGAAATATTCCCTTTCTATTTCTGATCCTGAACGAACTGTACCTTGAAAACTGAATATTTAATCCTGCAGGACGAAAGGAAACAGTGGAGCCGGGTGGCAGATACGCCAGGATGATTCAACATCAATTTTCACTTTGTGACATTGTGGCGCAAAGTTCATGTTTATACGTAGATATGGAATTTGAAGATGGATAGGAGCGAAGAAATATCATGCTGCGGGCAGAGTGTGGGAACTTTGTGGCGAGGATACTGTTTCTGATAATGATATTTCCGGAGAGGCTGCTCCGGTCTGAAAAGATGGTGAGATACCAATGAGGCTGTTCCCCGACAGCCGCCTGCAGGATTTTTTGCAGCGATGAAAGGGGAGAATGAAATGGACACAAAAAAATTACTGCGATATACAATGCAGTTAGCTATGTTAAAACAGCTTTTAACAAAGGAATTAATTGATGAAAATGAGTATTCGTTGATACAGAAAAGACTGATGAAAGATTATGGTATCGTTTCCAATATTACCGCTTGACGAATCATTTGTGCTGATCTATAATAAAATCAACACTATGATAGGAACACAAAAATGAAGGAGCGGAAAATGGAAATTGAGTTGATTAAGGCAAATGACTTTTCTGAAGGCTCTGCCAGAAAACGTGCCGAGCGATTAAGAGTTGCCGCTTATTGCCGTGTGAGTACCGATGATGAAGATCAGATAAAAAGCTATAATTCTATGGTGAGGTATTATACAGACCTTATCCAGAGCAATAAGGACTGGATATTTGTAGGTGTATATGCAGACAAAGCTATTACAGGAACAAAGATAGATAAGCGGGATGAATTTCAGCGGATTATTCAGGATTGCATGGACGGTAAGATTGATATGATTATCGCTAAGAGTATTCCCCGGTTTGCCAGAAATACATTAGATACTTTAAAATATGTCCGTATGTTGAAAGAAAGGAATATCGCAGTCTATTTTGAAGTAGAAAAGATAAATACGTTAAAAGACGGCGAATTTCTTATTGCGATTTTAAGTTCTGTTGCGCAGCAGGAAGTCGAAAACACCTCGGCCAATGTGAAAAAGGGCCTGAAGATGAAAATGAAACGAGGAGAGCTTGTTGGGTTTCAGGGGTGTATGGGATATGATTATGATGTGGCTACAAAGTCTATTTCCATTAACGAAGAAGGAGCAAAGGTTGTCCGCTATATATTTGAACGATATGTAGCGGGAGCCGGAAGCACTATGATTGCCAGAGAACTAAACGAACAGGGGATAATGACAATTAAAGGAAATCCCTGGGTGTCATCCAGTGTTATGGGAATCATAAATAATGAAAAGTATAAGGGCGATATTTTATTAGGAAAGACTTTTACAGTTGATCCGATCTCGAAAAGACGGTTGGAGAATTTGGGTGAAGAGGATCGGTATTACATACATGATCATCACGAACCGATTATTTCAGAAGAAATGTTCGCCAGGGCGCAGGAAATCAGAAGCCGCAGAAACGGAAACCGCAAGCATGGTGTTACGCCGGGAAAAAGAGAAAAATTCAGCCGACAGTATGCTTTTAGCTGTTTGCTGGAATGTGGATTCTGTGGAGCTAATCTTTCACGCAGACGCTGGCACAGTAATTCAAAGTATAAGAAAACAATATGGCAGTGTGCGAAAGCTACGAAAGATGGCAAGCGTTTCTGCCCGGATAGTAAAGGAATCCCGGAGCAGGTAATAGAGGAAGCCTTTGTGGAATCATATCGGATGCTCTGCAGAGACAATAAAGATGTATTGGAAGAATTTTTGAAACGCACGGAAAAAGCTCTCGGAGAGAATTCCGCAGAAGATCAGTTGAACAAGCTGCAAAAAAAGATTGATAATCTTTCATACAAGAGAAAGAAGTTGCTGGATAATTACTTAAGCGGCATTGTTGAGCAGGATATTTATGAAGAAACAGACGTAAGTCTCAAAACAGATTTAAGTAATACAAAAGCTAAGCTGGAGTATTTCCAACAGCAGGCAGATGAAGAAAGTTCTCTGCAAAGGAGAATTACAGATTTTAAGAAAGCACTGTCTCAAAATGAGGTGCTGGAGGAATTTGACAGAGGTATCTTTGAGAGTATAATTGAAAAGGTAATCGTTGGCGGTTACGATGAAAATGGAGAAAAAGATCCCTATAAAATCACTTTCATATATAAAACAGGATTTACAAACGGAATTGGAAATGCAAAGAAGCGTTTTGGAAAGTCCGCTGGTGTCGGGGACAAAGCGAAAAAAATGTGTTCCGATGTCAGTGACAAGGTGAAGGATGTGTATTCCAATATTAGTGACAACACACGTGGAAACTGTGTGCTTATTATCACGGAAATAGGCGGTTTTATAGGTGTGGTTCAGTCTATTTGCCACCCATTTGCCACCGCAATTTTTAAAATCATTACTGAACAAAGAAAAGGGAGTGAACACGCTGAACAATCAGCGGATTCACTCCCACTATTTTTATTTATGACGTTTTTACTTGTGTGATTTTTTCAAATAGATCAACAGAACGTTCAGCCATTTTTTCTGTATCATGCACATAGGTCTGCAATGTGGTTTCTATGTTGGTGTGTCCTAATCGTGTCTGAACATTTTTAACATCAGCACCGGATTCAATCAACAGTGTTGCATGGGTGTGCCTTAAGCTGTGATAATCAAAGGCAAGATGCATTTCATGGTGTATAACCCTACTGCAATACTTAAATGAATCAGTGGAAGTATACTGACCGTTTTCATCAATACACACCAACCTGATACGCTGTAGTGGACTTTCAACACATTTTTGAATAGGTACAACCCTGATCATGTCATTACCTTTTTCATCAGTTTCAATCTTTTTAACATGAATCGTGTAATATTCCCCATACTTCATTTCATTCTTGAGTTGTTCAGCTTTTTCCTTTTTCAATGCCTGATATAGTGTTTCACCAAAAGGGACTTCACGAACAGAAGTAAATGTTTTTGGTGTAGTAAAGTACCAAGATGAACGCTGCTCTTTCTTACCTTTCTTTTCAACAACCTTTCTTACATCTGCCCCAAAGTTACGTTTTACAATCTGCTTATTTACAGATATTTTTCTTTTATCAAAATCAATATCATCCCAAGTAAGACCAAAGGTTTCTGATATTCGTAAGCCTGTATAAAATCCGATCATTAAAGGTATATAGTACCGGGTGTTTTGAAATCTGTCACGAATCTTACACCATTCATCTAACGTCAGTACAATTCGTTCACGTGGTTTTCTTTCAACCTTTGGAAATTTCACATACTGCATAGGGTTTGACTGTAAATAGTGCATTGGTTCAACTGCATAATTCAGTGCTGCACTGAATACAGATAAAATACCAACTAAATGACTTTTTGAATTACCGTTCATTTTAAGTTCAACTGCATATTCCTGTAATACTGCCGGAGTGATTGCTTTTAATCTATACATACCAAATTTTGGAATTAGATGCCCTTGAATGATTCTTAAATACCCTACTTGGGTGTTATATTTCAGATTGGTCTTACAGTACAGATCAAACCACTGATTCAGGTAATCAGCAACCGTTATTTCTGTCGGTTCAAATACAGTCCCGGCATTATTGTATTCATTCATAGCAGCAGTCAATGCCTGTTCAGCTTCTTTCTTGGTTCTGAATCCACCTTTTTCTTTTTTCTTTCTTTTACCGTCAATTTTTCCAAGATCGAAATAATATGACCATGTTGTACCTCTTTTTCTTACTCCACCTTGCATAAATAACACTTCCTTTCATTGAAAATGGGTGCATTTAATAAAGGAATGTGCTATACTGATTTTGGTTTCGGAAGTATCGCATATTCCTTTATTGGGTTTATGGGTTACATCTATCAAATACCGTTCCTGATTGCCGTCAGGGGCGGTTTTTGACTGTTTGACAAACTGTTCTACTTGTTATATAATAAAAACGCTGGATGTGGTGTCCTTACATTGCCCAGTAAAACATTCTGTAATAGTAACCAAGTTTTTAATTCTCTTGACCGTCAGAATTAAGTGGCTTGGTTATTTTGTTGATTTGACAAATTTGAAATGCTGACATATAATATACTTAACAAGGTAGCCGGAAGGTGAATGCAACTCACCCGACCCGGCAAAATTTAATACTTAGTTATCATAGAGATAGCCGTTCCTAAACTTTTCCAGAGAGCAGGACGGCTATTTCTTATGTGTATATGTCAAAATCGCAACGATTAGTAATGCTGTAGTAAGTATTATCTGCAATTCTTCGTATGTACTCATAATAATCACCCTTTCTGTAAGGCTCAGATCAGATGAGAGCACGTCCCCCGGCTGCACGGTTAAGTATATTATATTGTCAATGATCAAAGGTTCTTATAACGTCTAAGTGATCGGATTTCCTTTTCAATATCCTCTTTAATATCTAATTTTAAATTTTCATACTCATCTTTAGTTAGTGGAATATCAATATTATCATTTACATCATGTATACATCTATCATAACCATAATCATTGGTATGAAACGTATCAATGTATTCATATCCCAAAGATGAAAGGTAATTAAGAAAACACGTTTCATCTTTTAATGGTTGCATCAACTGTTCTGTAGTAATTCCAAGTATTTCATATGTTGTAACACCTAAAGCACTTGAAATTTTAGAGACGGTTTCTATTTTTGGATTTGCTTTACCTAACTCATACTTTCTAATGTTAGCTTCATCAATTCCGCACAATTGACCTAGTCGTTTTTGTGTCAACCCTTTTTCTTTTCTGAATTTCCGGATATTTTCACCAACAGCCATATTTTTCACCTACCTTTGCAAGATAGTATATCAAAATATGAAAATAAATAACAGATAAAAAAACATCTTTTTTTATATATTGACAGGTTGTTTTGTATCTGATAGTATGATAATAACAGATAAAAAAATACCTGTCAAATAAAAAGTAAAAAAGAGGTGAAAAAATGATAGTTAATAATTCTAAATTACAGATTGCATTAGCATCTGCCTGTATGAATCCTTATGATCTATGTGCAAAGGTAGATATTTCATATCAAACATATAGAAGAATATCAACAGGAAAAAGATGCAAAACAGCTACAGTTGGAAAAATTGCAAAGGCTTTAAATGTTCAGGTGCAAGATATTATTGAGTTGGAGAGTGATTAAATGAGATACCGAATTGAATATGCTGATGGTAAATGTTGCAGCTTTGCCAACAGCAGCAGAGATTTAATTGATTGGTTGAAGCTTCTGAAAGACGAAACAATCAGTGACATCAGAAAGATTTATAAAAGAGGTGTTACTGATTCCGTCAAAGAAAAATATCAGAAGTATATCAATATTTAGAGGTGTTGCAGCACCGTGAAAATTTTTAGATGTAACCAAAACCAAAGGAATGTATTTTATAAAAATTTATGGAAAGGGGTGAGATGAGTTGGAATGGAAAGGCAATGATATAGCGTTTAAAGGTTATGTAATTGGCAAAGGGAAACAGGCAATTATGAAGGTCAAAAATGTACAACTTCTTTCGTGGGATGCTGTTCAGAGATATCGGTCATTTGGTACAATTCTAAATCAATATTTTGTAGATATATCATTTGATACTAATGAACGGTCACAGAAGTTTTGGGACATGGCAGAAAAGAATAATTGGAAATGTTTGATTTTTGAAAATCTTGAAAATGGACATATTCACAGTATTTGGAGAATTCCTAATAACTGGAAATTTAAAGACGGTAGAGATAAAAAACTTGCAGTTGGATTGATTGCAGATATTCATTCAGGGTCAACATACATACCACTAAGGGTTGACGGTGTTGATAGATTTCCACCATCTTTTGAACCTGATGACATTGATGAAGTTCCAGTTGAATTATTCCCAGTGAACACAACCATTGATCTTGAAGGCTTACAAGAAGGTGACGGAAGAAATGAAGAATTGTTTAGGTATATATTGATTCTTCAATCACAACTTGGATTAGATGAAGAGTTAATAAGAAAAGTGCTATACAATACAAATTACTTTATATTTCAAGAACCGTTATCTGATGATGAACTGGAAGTGATTCTTAGGGATGAAGCATTTCAAAAACCTGTATTCTTTTGTGATAAGACATTCCTGTTTGACCGTTTTGCAACATGGCTTAAGAATACCTATCATGTAGTAAAGATAAATAATCAGTTGCATATCTATCAAAATGGAATATATGTAGAAGGTGAAAATTTGGGTACTGTCATAAGGGAAAACATACCAAATATAAAGAAAAATCAAAAAGCGGAAGTGTTTGATTGCTTGCGAGATATTACAGAGTGTAAAACACAGGCAGATGCACGTTATATAGCGTTCAGGAATGGTGTGTTAGATATTGTGACCGGACAGATGCAACCATTCAGCCCTGATTTGGTTATTACCAATCAAATACCTTGGGACTATAACCCGGAAGCCTACAGTGAACTTGCTGATGATACACTGAACAAATTAGCTTGCGGTGATCAACCGATCAGGGCATTATTGGAAGAATGTATTGGCTATTGCTTTTACAGGGCAAATGATTATAAAAAGTCGTTCATGCTAACAGGAAAAGGAAATAACGGTAAGAGTACGTTCCTTGATTGTGTCAAAGCAATTCTTGGTGATGGGAATATATCAGCACTTGACCTTAAGGAATTAGGGGACAGGTTCAGCACATCAATGATGTTCGGAAAACTGGCAAATATCGGTGATGATATTGGTGATGACTTCCTGCAAGGTTCACAGGTAGCAACATTCAAGAAAGTAGTTTCAGGTAACAGAATCAAAGCAGAAAGAAAAGGGCAAGACCCTTTTGAGTTTAACCCTTATGTGAAGCTGCTGTTTTCAGCAAATGATATACCAAGAATGAAAGATAAGACCGGGGCGGTATTAAACAGGCTTGTAATTATTCCATTCAATGCAAGATTTACGAAGTATTTACCAAGTGGTGAGATTGACTCAGATTATAACCCTAAAATTAAGTATGAACTTGTTCAGCAGAGTTCAATAGAATATCTGATCAGGTTAGGAGTGGAAGGTCTGAAAAGGGTCATTGAAAATCAAGGATTTTCAAAATCAGATGCAACAGAACAGATGGCAGAAGAATATGATCTGATGAATAACCCCATAAAAGGATTTTTTGCAGAACAGGACGAAGGGTATATTTTTCGGGAAACAGTTCAGGACATATTTACAAGATATCAACTGTATTGTAATGATTGCGGTATTAAACCGGAAACAAAAATTTCTTTTGGTAAAACTGTAGCTGAAATGTTCAGGTTGAAAGTAAGAATACAAGAGTAAACGGTAAACAGGTAAGATTTTATAAACAAATATAGCTTTAATAGCTGTTGTAGCTTTATATGTAGCTGATAAAACATTGTAAATTCAATTATTTTTAGAATCAGCTACAGAAGCTACAAAAAACAATAACTTCTTTATAATTTCTATTTATTATAGATTAAATTACTATGTATATATTATATATTTAGAAAAATATAAAGAATATAGAAAATCTGTAGCTTTGTAGCCGGAAGAAAAAAATTAAAGGAGATAGAAGACATGAAGAAATTAACTAAGAAACAGCATAGAGGAATTATTAGAGATCTTATTAATGAAAATCAGAGTGTACAGAATCTGAGATATATTCAACGAGTAGCTAAAATATTTGAGGAAGAAGCAAATATAACGCAGGAGGGTGAGACAGTAGTTACTGCTGATGTCATACGTTTGTTATTGAATCTGATTGAAGAGAATAAAGAAACAGATGCGGAAAAGGCATTGTGGGTAGTACATCAAAACATTCATCATGGGGATGAATGGGATAATCTTTATGATGATATTTATTATCTGATGAATAAACTGGATGATACACAATTAAGACATGTGTATTTCTTCATTCGTGGGATGTTAGGACTGAAATAAAATTTATCAAAGAATAGAGAAAGGAGTTGTTGGGTATATGAAAAAATTTATAACAGATCAGAGTAGAGAAATGACGGCAGCAGTTGACGCAATCGGATTTATTCAGATTGGTGATGATGGTGAATCAATAAATACCACTGCAATGAATCTGTTACAGCTTGTAGCAGAGAAAAACCCATATGTACCAGTTGTGAAAGACTGGGAACTGGCAAGATATGAAACGGAAGAACAGACAAGACAAGCATATGATATGTTTTTGGACTGGCTGAACGCTGACACTGGGAATACCGTTTTTGTTTTTCCTATATGGGATGAAGAAATAAATGATTTCAACCCATCTTGGAATGATCAGCATAAAAGACAGATTCCAGTAGTTTAAATAGAGGAGGGCTTACATATGGATTACAAAAAACAAAAGGATATCAACGTTATTGTTGAGCTACTCCAAGAGGAATCTTCAGAGAAGGTGAGGGAAATACTCATCTTCATAGAAAATTACCTCAAGAAGTAATTAGAAAGAGTGGTGACGGTATGAGAAAAGAAATGACAACAGACGTTATTGATAAGATTGACAACAATAACATGAAAGCACTGGAAATGATCAAAGCTATTGAGAAAGTAGCGGAATGTGATGAAATCGTCATTGACGGTGTAGATGTTTTAATGATGATCAATGTGGTGCATGATTACCTGAAAGATAATTACCGGATATTTGACGATTGCAAATAGATACATAAGTTTATATAAGACTCATATATAGCTTTATTTTATTTTGATGACAAGTAAACAATGGGGGCTTACAAAAACGTACAGAATCGTACAATTTGCCCCCAGTATTGGAAAGGATGATTATTTGACAACGAAACAAACCGCTTTTTTAAAGGCAATGCTTGAAGAAAGTACAATAAAAAAGGCAGCAGAAAAAGCAGGAATTTCAAGAGATACAGCCTATAAATATTTGAAAAATGAAAATTTTCAGGCTGAATTGAATAAAAGACGGTCGGAATGTGTGACCGATACAGTTCGATTTCTGCAAAGTAAATTATCATTATGCAGTGAAACATTAGTGAACATTGTAGAGAACCCGGAAACAGGGGCACAAATTAAAATAAATGCAATCAATGCGATATTTGCCAACTGTAAAGCATTATTGGAAACAACAGAGATTTTACAAAAAATGGCTGAACTTGAAGCTGAACAGGAAAACATTAATGAAATGTTGGAAAGTGTGAACCGATGAAAATAGACTATAAGAAAAAAATAGAAAAGATGAAAAAAGAACTGCAATCTGTACAAGTGGCAATTACTGAACCTGATTTGATTTTCATTGATTATGTTGAAGAAGGAAAGTATAAAATTGACTATCGTTTTGTTGGCGGTTCAGCTGTATATTTTTGGGACAAATTAAGAGATTGTATTATTCATGAAGGATATAAAGGTATGGTTCTTGTAGATTTTATGAGTGAGGTGAACGTTCAGGATGTATTAGCTATAAATATGTCAGAACTAAGAAATACAAATCAAATACCGTTAAATATGGCTGTTTCATTTGATAATCCGCAACAGATAGAAAACAGTATACCACCGGAGTGTACAATAGAAATAATAACATGGGAGAAAAACGAGAAGTAAATGAACGCAAAGGAATACTTGCAACAAGTAAAGATGATAGACGTTCAGCTTGATCAGGATAAAGATAGACAATCAAAAGCAATACAGACTGATAAAGCAAAAGAACAGATTTCAAGAGAAATAGAAAAGCTGACAATGATCAAAAATAAAATCATTCAGGAAATCAGAGATTTACATGATGCAGATTATATTCAGGTGTTATTCAAAAAGTATGTGCAGTTCAAAACACTGACAATCACAGCTAGAGAAATGAAACGATCATATAATTATGTGTTGAATGTACATAAAAAAGCACTTGCAGCATTTGAAGAAGCCTATGAAAACCTAAGATTTTTGATATAAAATCAAACAACAAAACAAAAACCCCACTTGATGCCATTGCAGTGGAAAAATCAAGTGGGGTTTCAAAATATTCTGTTAGACATTGATTTTACCATGAAAAAAATCAATTTTCAAGCAGAAAGGAAGAACGAGGATGAAAGAAATATTATTAGGGAGTGATTTAAGAAGTGACAGGTGCAGAAAAGTATTTAAGATCATTAGTCGATCAGAATAAGTATATAACAAACATGATCAGACGCAAGGAAGAACTAATTGGACGGTCAAAGACAATCAAAACGGTTGATACTTCTGTTGAACGTGTTCAGACCAGTCATAACACTAACCGTATTTGTGATATAACAACAGACATTTTATGATAAGTGGGTTGATTTTCAAAACAAACGAATAGAGGTGAAAATCTTGCCAAAGGCAAAGAATAAATTAGTTGATGAAGCCTTTGCCTTGTATAGGCAAGGCTTGAAATTAAAGGATATTGCTGAAAAACTTGATGTTCCATCAGGTACTATCAGAAGATGGAAAAGCACATATAAATGGGATGGTGAACGTTCGGAAAAAATAACGAACGTTCGGAATGGAAAAAGGGGTGGTCAAGATCATGGATATATACCAAGCATGAAGAAGCAGTAAAAGCATTTGAACAGGGAAATGAAGAATTTTTAAACAGGTGGGTGATATTATCAGCAAGAATGAACAAGCACTGAACAGATTGAAATCTTTGGTTGACCTAGACACTTATATAAAAATGTCTGTAATGCTTGCCGGAGAAACAATTTATTTTCCGGCAGTAGGTACACCAAAAGACAAACAGGAAAGAAACAGGGCAATATGTCAGGCATATTATAACGGTGTTGGTGTTCCTGAATTGGTTGAAACATTTGAATTGTCAGAACGTCAGATTCGGCGAATTATAAAACGTAGAGCGGTATGAGAGTACCGTTCTATTTTTTCTGTCATGTTCTAAATAATTGTCAGAAGATTTATAGAAACTATCGTGATATACTTGCTTTATAACAAATATATCAAAGAAAGGTGGAAGAATATGGAACTTGAAAAGTATATCAAAGCAGCTAAAGAAGCAATCAACAGTGCTTATTTTGATATTCAGGATGCGCTAATGAAGAATGAGGAATCACAGGAGAAACTTAAAAATAAAGGGTGGAAATCTGATGAAACAGCATATCAGCAGGAGTATCAGAAGATTGTAGAAAGCTTTAAGCAGGAAACCGCTACTGCGGTTGAAAACTGCAAGAGATTGATTCAGGAACAGAAAGAAAGTTATATGAAAGAGGTTGATGAATTTTATCGGTCTGATGGAAGTAAACTTGATCTAAATTTTATGAATCTGATTAAAGCAGAAATCCCTCTGACAGCTAAAGAAATCACAGATGTGATTGAGAAGAACAAAGAAAATCTGACAATGCTGAGGGTAATTCATAAATATCTGTTAGAAACAAATCAGCATTTACCGGAACATAAGAGAATTGTGTTAGACAGTCAGTATATGACTTTGTTACATAAAGCTATTAGACACGGTAAGACAGAAGAAAAGATTTTTGATAACTTTGTACATCTTGCAGCTACGGGACTGAATCACCCGGATAAATCTTTTACTTTGTATCAGGCAAAACTTGACGATTATGAAGAAGATGCTCATTTAGAACTTCTCAAAGCAAAGATATTTATTGATGCGGAAACCAAAGAAGAGATTGATCAGATTGAGGAAGAACAAAGAAAAAAGCATAACGAAAAGAGTAAAAATTTAGATCATGGTCTGTGGCATGGTGCATATACATTTTCATAAATAATAGAAAGCAGGTGAAAGAATTTGTATACAGAGGAAAATTTAAAAGAAAAATATGATGAATTGCGACAGAAAATTGCATCAACAACAATTACCGATGAAGCATTCAATGAGATTGAATCAGAACTTTTAGAGTTGGAACACAAAAGGGGTGTCGTGAGAAATCAGATATTAGCTTTAGTGGCACAAGCACAGGGAATGTGTAAATTAGATGCAAAGGTTAAGGGAACTGTAAATAGCATATACGGTGAGCTGAATGCTAAGAAACTGGAAGATTCAGGTGTTGATCTTACAGATGAATGTGAGTTTTATAAGTATCAACAGGTACTAAACAGACAGCTTAGTTATGGGGATTTCTTAAAAGTTGAATTAAGAAAAACAACGGCTTTAATGATGCGATAAGAAGAAAGGACAATCAAAAATATGTCAGTTGAATTTATAGATAACACAGCAAAAATTAAAGCTGCATTATCGGAAGGGGTTATTGGATTTCTTCACGAAGTAGGTGGTGAAATACAGGCACAGACGCAAGACAATAGTAGAGTTGATACCGGACAAACAAAGGGGTCTTACAAATATATGGTTGATGAAGGAAAAGATGAATCAACTGTTGCTGTAGGTTCAGACCTTGAAAATGCGATTTGGGAAGAATTTGGTACTGGTGAATATGCACTGCATGGTGACGGAAGAAAAGGCGGTTGGGTTTATAAGAGTAAGAAAGACGGTAAGTATCATCATACACACGGAAAGACACCAAACCAACCACTTACAAAAGCGTTCCAAGTCATGAACCCAAAAATTTTACCACAATTAAAAAATATTTTAAAAAATTTGTAATTATTAAGACTGAACTTTTATCAAAAATGGTTCAGTCTTATGTATTAAGCGGGGCTATCATGAATAAAAGACAGAAAAACATACTGCAGACACAGTTAGACAATGAAAAAACTGTAATCAAAGCATTAGAAGATGTTTTTAAAAAAGCAAAACAAGAATGCGAAAATAAAATTTGCGAATTAAACTCAAGAACAGATATGCAGAATTTGCAGTCAATTATTTATCAGAAAAAATATCAAGAAGCGTTGGTTATACAGTTAGATTCAATGATAAAAAATTTACAAGACAATACCTTTGAAACAATTTTAGAATATCTAAAAATCTGTTATGAAGATGGGTATATTGGTGTGATTTATGATATAAGGGGGCAAGGTGTACCGCTTGTATTTCCAATAGATCAGAAACAAGTTATAACAGCCATACAGTTAGATACAAAGCTATCACAAGGATTATATAAGAAACTCGGTGAAGATACTAAGAAATTGAAAAAAACTATTCAATCAGAAATGTCAAGGGGAATCAGTAGCGGTTCTACATGGTTAGAAATAGCTGTAACAATTGCTAAGGGTATGAATAGCCCATTTAATAAAGCAATTAATAATGCAATTCGTATTGCCCGGACGGAAGGGCATAGAATACAGAATGAAGCAGCACTTGACGCACAAAAAGAAGCAGTAAAAAGAGGTGCAAAGGTCAAAAAAAGATGGGATTCCACACTTGACGGACGGACAAGGGATGAACACAGAGAAGCAGATGGACAGATCAGGGAAATAGATGAACCGTTTGATGTTGGCGGTGAGAAAATGCAAGCACCGGGTGTTGGTGGTTCTGCAAGGAATGTCTGCAACTGTCGGTGTACATTACAACAAAAGGCAGAGTGGTTGTTAGATGGTGGCATATGTAAAATGAATAACTTTTCTAAACAATTAGAGAGTTTTGAAGATGAAAAATCATATAAAAAATTCAAAAAAGATTTCTTCTCAAAAGAGAACGTGCAGTATATGAATTATGTTGACACTCTCAAAAAAAGATACAATACAAATTATTTTGATGAAAAATTGCTTGGAAAAATAACGGACAGAGAATACAATTATTACATTAAGTTGCTAAATAATACACCTATATATAAAAATTCAGATTACAAGTAATATAAGCAATAAAAAAGCAAAGGTATACAATTCTGCACCTTTGCTTTTTTATTCCCTATATAACCGTTATATGAGTTGTCAGGTGTATGTGAGCATGATAAAATAGAAACATAATTATAAAGAAAGTGGAAGGTGTACAGATATGGAAGATTTGAGTACAGAAGAATATAAAAGATTTACAGATGGAATAGAAGAACAATATAATAATCTGTTAACAGAAAGAGAACAGCAATTAAAAAATGTTGAGGAAGATAATAAAAAATCACGTGACAAAATATGTTGCAAATGGGCTGAATATAATATGTTTTGTGATGTCTATGGAGTTACTTCACAGGAAACAGAGGTTATTTCTAGTGAAATAAAAAAGCTGCTGCAAGAGTATGATAAAGAGGATAATCAAACAAAAATAGATAATCTGAAAAGGGAAATCGAATGGTTGAAATCAAAAGTACAGATTTAACCGATATGATAATATGGGGCGGTGTGATCACGTGGAAGTGCAGCAAGCGTTGAATGAGTATAAAGAATATTTTGGTGTAAATTATTTCTTTTATATCGGACATGAAAAAACTGATCAGGAAATAATTGAGGAAATAGAAAATTGTATCAAGACCGGGAAAGCACAGAAAGAACCGGAATATGATCAGGGTAAACTATATTAAATGAGGAATGAGAAAATGGAATATCCAAGAAAAAACACAGAAGGATTGACGGCGTTTGGAACGTTAATAAGAGAAAATAATATAATAAATGCTGATAGATGGAAACCGATTTCTGTATCTCAATTTGAAACATTTGTAAGTCAAGGGAGTTTGTGCAATATGCCCCGAGAGTTAAAAAAGAATATTGTATATAGTTTGCAGTACATACAATATATAGAATTACAGTTACAGGAATTAAATTTACATAGTATCATTACTACTATGTTATATAAAAATTATATCATTACTGGTGTATCTATTATTGAGGGAATATTTTATCATTTATTAAAATCTACAGGGAATTGGAGACAAAAAGAGTGGGAGTTAGTTCAGACGGTAAAAACTAATACATATCAAAGTCAAGGTGATAGTTTTAAAATTGAAAATCAAATATATAAAAAAATAGATCCAAAAGATGATGAGATGAATTTGGATTCGATGATAAAAAAGATTGAATCAAAAAATTTAATAGATATACAGCATAAAGGGTTTCCGTATATCAAAAGATTAAAAAGATTGAGAAATAGAGTACATTTGCAAATAAATGAACATCCAAATGATACAGATTGGAATACGTTTAAGGAGATTGATTATTTGTGGATGAAATATATCTTACATATAATTTTGACTAACAGTAAATTTCAGAATGATGCAAATATAATTAGCTTCTTAAAGGTTACTAAAGAAGAATGGAATATATTATTTGTAGATCAGAAACAAGATGAGCAAAATGAGTGATTCAGTGGTGGCAATGCCACCGACTTGCCACCATTGCAGACATACTGCACAAGAATGTGCAAGGCGGTAAAGTCTGAACTATTAAAAAATACTTGATTTTATAGGCTATTTGAGAATGTACAAAGCTGTACAAGGATTTAAAAATAGAACACTTAACAAAGTGTGCATGTGGAGACAGTTGTTCTTTTGTCCCAACAAAAAAACAGATGATTATATTAATGTCACGATTGAACTTGATGATGTGGATATAACATCTGCAGAGACTAAGTCAACATATGATGAGATAAAGAGAGTGCAATTGTGGAGGCATTGAAGCATTTTAAGATGAATAGTTAA
>OLSO01001117.1_pt1 | contig 22275 bp, 14 predicted proteins | sample 1672441 | NCBI WGS metagenome assembly OLSO01 (sample SAMEA3136686, study PRJEB25190) | human gut metagenome | biome: human gut; feature: human-associated habitat; material: faeces | place: Austria | collected 2013 | reverse complement strand
TCCCATGAATCGGCGGGCATGACCTTTTACGCAGGGTGCGCCCGCTGTGGCTTTTCATGGATTCCCCGAATCAATGGCGAAAAATCCATTGCGGGGACTACTCATGCGGTTCCGTAGGCGGTTTGGGTGTTCCGTAGGTGGTTGGTCAGAGTATCGGGGTTGGAGAAAGGCTTTATTCTGGCCGTTTTCATGCTGGGTATTCAGACCCAACCACCTACGGAAGCGAAAAACCACCTACGGAACTAGTCCAAGCCGTAACGGTGACTGGCTATCGCTCGGGCGACCATGCCGAACAGTTCGTTCAGCTTCTGTTTGGATGCCAAATGCTCGCGGGTGGCGACAAAAGGCGTGAATCCAAGATCCCTCAGCCGGTTGCGCTTATCGAGGTCATACATCCAGCGGCCGTGGGTGTAGTGGTAATTTCCGTCGTATTCTATACAGACGCGGTCATCCGGGTAGGCGATATCCACCTTCATCGTGCCCGAGCCGCGTATGTGGTCAATGATCTCATAATTGACATGTGCCTCAGGCAGCCCGTAGGCATCGCTCTCCAAACGAAGCACCGTTTCCTGCGGGGAATCGGTACCTGGTTTGGACAGGCGCAAGGCCTTTCTGCATTTGGCGCTCCCAATGAATCGCGGCGCACTCCGGATGTAGTCGGAGAGCTCATCGTGAGTGCAGACGCGTAAATCGGGATTGGCGCAAGTGAGCCAATCCATGGCGATCACCAGACTCCGTTCGTCGACATAGGGCGCAATCTGGCAGACCGCCTGCATCGCGGAGACGCTTGACACCAATTCGTCGGCGTGCACCACGTCTACGCCATGTCTTGCGTAATGGAATTTCATTCCCTGGATTTTCCGCAGGTCGCGTTGCCGGCACACCGAAACGTGAACGAGCTCCGAACCATATCCGGGTAAATAATTCATGGTGGCAATCATGCCATGCAGCTCCAGCGCTGTGCCGTGGCTTACATAGAGTGGAACCGAGGAGCGTGACCTTATCCGCGACAACACCTGCCTGCATTCAAGATGCCGTCTCGCCGCCTCCTCCCGTGCCTGCTCTAATGTGAAAAATGTATTGTGTCCAAAGCTTTCCATGCGCTGACGGTATATGGAAAGCCGGCAGCCCCGCAACCGTCTCCGTGAAAAATGTGGATATGTGCATGGTTCCATCCGCAGCATCACCGGGGAGAGGCCTGATGTATACGCGTCCGGTAGAACCGATGCGGAGCGTGGCGTCATCGAGGGGTGGCTCACATGGCAAGTCGGCCACGCAGAAGGGCGGGCGCTTCCAGCCGCAGGCCCGTGGGGCTGACGGTGACCGCGTTTCTCCACGGTGTCAGCCGCGTTTGGAACCCTGCCGACTGATGCCACCTTTATGACCGGTCGCTTTGAAAGGCAGACCGGCGTTGCCGAGTCCTTTGCTCCGCATGTTCTGCAGGGCAAAGGATTTTTGTTGTGCACGCAGTTCGTTCATCCGTTCCGTGGACTGATGCGCGATTCGCGGTTTCCGTGATTGCTCTGGCTGTGTCATGGCTATAAGAATACGTTCGGTAATGTAGTATGATGGATTTGGTAATGCTTTTACTAAAATCTGATGAGGCATCCATGGGAGGGCGAGGGAGCGATGGCGACCATCAAGGAGATTGCGAAACGTACGGGATTCTCGCAGGCCACGGTGTCGCGTCTGTTGAATGGCGATCCGACGTTGTCCGTGCGTGAGGAGACGCGTCGCGCGATCATCCGCGCCAGCGAGGATTTGGGATACAGCGCCCAGGCCAAGCGTATCGTCATTCCGCACGAAGTAGCCTTGTTGGACAACGAGGAGTCCGACGAAACGCTGCGTGATTCGTATTTTGCCGATTTGCGTTCGGCGCTGGAACATAACGCCAAACAGCAGCGTATGGAGCTCACTGTTTTCCACAGTCTTGACGAGATGTTGAATCAGAAGGGGAAATTCGATGGTTTCATGGCTATCGGCGCCAATGTCATAGCCGAAAGCGACCTTGAGAAGTTGCATGAGGTCATGCCATACGGTGTGTTCATCGATGTGAATCCCGCACCGAACCTGTTTGATTCCGTGCAGCCCGACCTACAGCAGACCATGCATGACGCGGTCGAAGCATGTGCGAAGGCTGGCATGAAGCGTGTCGGATTCATCGGCGGCAAGGGGAGGCTGACGAATTTTTATGAGGTGGACGAAGAGGGGCGTGCCACATATTTTCGGCGTGAAATGGGCCGTTATGGTCTCGACTTGCGTGGACTGGTGTATTCTGACGGCTTGTTCACCGTGGAGAATGGTCGCAAGCTGGGGGAGCAGTTTATCCGTGACCACAACGGCGCACTGCCTGACGCAGTTATTGTTTCGGCGGACATCATCGCGGTCGGCGTGCTGCAGGCGTTCAACGCGGTTGGTGTGATCGTGCCCCGCGACATCAGCGTCATCAGCATCAACAACCAGGCGATCGCACAGCTTACGTCGCCACCGTTGAGCACGTTCTCAATCGACCAGAACGAGCTTGCGCGCGTTGCGATTCTCACCTTGGCCGATGCGATTGCCAGCAAGCGCACAGTACGGCAGCATGCGTACCTGTCGACGACGCTGGAAGTGCGAGATAGTTTCGTGCCGGCGCAGCCGAAACGTGAATCGCGGCCAAAATTGCAGACCCGATCGAAGCGATCTGCCCGGTCGAAACGGGCTGCCTAGCGTACGTATGTGCGGAAAAATATGAAAGGCGATTGATGATGCTGCGTCATCAATCGCCTTTTGTTTGTCTACTGTCGGCGAAATACCGCGAATCGCACACAATATGACATGTATATGTGCAGAATCGCACAAAATGCGACACGCCCAACAGTGCACAACGCAGATGTTAAATTTTACTAAATAGGGGTAAAGTGATATACTTAACTCATGCGAAATCAAATGATGATTTCCGATTACAGCTTCAATCACAACTTCTAAGGAGAAGTACGATGGCAGAATCCAATGTCGCAGCCGCACCGAAGGAGACGCAGCAGTCTGCGAAGCCAACCAGGAAAGGCAGTCTGCTGTCCCGCGTGGCCTATTCATTCGGCAACGTCGGCCAATCCGCCTTCTACAACGCGCTGAGCACCTACTTCATCGTCTACGTCACCAGCTCGCTGTTCTCCGGGGTCGACAAGGCGCTCGCCACCAAGCTCATCGGCGTCATCACCGGCCTTGTGGTTGTCATCCGCATCGCGGAGATCTTCATCGATCCGCTGCTGGGCAACATCGTCGACAACACCAATACCAAATGGGGGCGCTTCAAGCCGTGGCAGCTCATCGGCGGCACCGTTTCCGCCGTTCTGCTCGTGCTGGTCTACACCGGCCTGTTCGGCTTGGTGAACGTCAACACCACGCTGTTTATCGTGCTGTTCGTCATCACCTTCATCGTGCTCGACGTGTTCTACTCCCTGCGCGACATCTCCTATTGGGGCATGATCCCGGCGCTGTCCTCCGACTCCCATGAGCGCTCCACCTACACCGCCCTCGGTTCCTTCGGCGGCTCCATCGGCTACAACGGCCTGACCATCGTGGTCATTCCGATCGTCACTTACTTCAGCTACATCTTCACCGGCAAGCATCAGGAGAGCCAGAGCGGCTGGACCTGCTTCGCCATCATCGTGGCTATTCTCGGCGTCCTCACCGTGTGCTCCGTCGCGTTCGGCACCAAGGAAAGCTCCAGCACCCTGCGCACCAAGGCCGAGGACAACGGCGGCCCGCTCGCCGCGTTCAAGGCTCTCGCACAGAACGACCAGCTGTTGTGGGTGGCCCTGTCCTACCTGCTGTACGCCATCGCCAACGTGGCCACCACCGGCGTGCTCATGTACATGTTCAAGTTCATCCTGAACAACTCCGCCGCCTACTCCATCGTCGGCGTTGTCTCGGTCATCGCCGGCATCATCATGGCGCCGCTGTACCCGATTCTGAACAAGCGCATACCGCGTCGCTACCTGTACCTCGGCGGTATGGTGCTCATGGTCCTCGGCTACCTGCTGTTCATCGTCGGCACCAACAACCTCGCTGTCGTCACCGTCGGCCTGGTGTTCTTCTACCTGCCGCAGACCTTCATCCAGATGACTGCCATCCTCTCCCTGACCGACTCCATCGAATATGGCCAGCTGAAGAACGGCAAACGTAACGAGGCCGTCACCCTGTCCGTGCGTCCGATGCTCGATAAGATCGCAGGCGCCTGCTCCAACGGTATCGTCGGTGCTGTCGCCATCGCCGCCGGCATGATTGGTGACGCCACCGCCGCCGACATGACTGCCGCGAACATCCACACTTTCAAGGTCTGCGCCTTCTATGTGCCGCTGGCTGTCATCATCCTGAGCGGTGTTGTGTTCCTGCTCAAGGTGAAGATCAGCGAGAAGATGCATGCTGACATTGTCGAGCAGCTGGAAACTCAGCTCAACGAAGGCTGATTCGCTTTTGATTGCGATTGAATTTCAATCGTCGCGCTGAAGGAGCCGCATGGTGGACGCCATGCGGCTTTTCGCGTTTCCTACGTTCGTGGTAAGTGCTAGGCTGACGATTTGAAACGTATAGCAATGATCCGTTATCAGCGGGGAGCTTCCGGAAGAACGGTCGGCGCTTTTGGGTGCGGCCTAGTAGAACCGGCGGGATCGGCCCGAACAGCCGAACGTCAAGCGGTCGTATGAAACCTGTGCAGGGAAGCCTGCGTAAGAAAACAGGGGAGTGCGGCAAGCGAGGTGGTACCGCGGTGTCGGACGTGCGCAATCGCACGAAAATCATCGTCCTCGTAAAGTAAGTAATGAAACCGCCAAACGAGGAGCATACGGTGAGCGAATCCACCAATCATGTGTATCCGAAGGCTGCTGCCGGTGAGCAGAGCGCCAATGTCGCGCCGAACCCCAGCTTCCCCAAGCTTGAGGAGTCCGTGCTTGACTACTGGGACAAGGACGGCACCTTCCAGAAGTCCATCGAACGCCGTCCTTCCGGCGATCACAGCCAGAACGAATTCGTCTTCTTCGACGGTCCGCCGTTCGCCAACGGCCTGCCGCACTATGGCCACCTGCTGACCGGTTACGCGAAGGACGTCATCCCGCGTTACCAGACCATGAAGGGCCACCGCGTCAACCGCGTGTTCGGCTGGGACACGCACGGTCTGCCGGCCGAGCTTGAAGCCCAGAAGGAACTGGGCATCGACTCCGTCGACCAGATCAAGGAACTGGGCATCGACAAGTTCAACGACGCCTGCCGTGCCTCCGTGCTCAAGTACACCAACGAGTGGAAGGATTACGTCCACCGTCAGGCCCGCTGGGTCGACTTCGAGCACGGCTACAAGACTCTGAACATTCCGTACATGGAATCCGTGATGTGGGCGTTCAAGCAGCTGTACGACAAGGGTCTGGCCTACCAGGGCTACCGCGTGCTGCCGTACTGCCCGAAGGATCAGACGCCGCTTTCCGCGCACGAGTTGCGCATGGACGCGGACGTGTACCAGGATCGTCAGGACACCACCGTGTCCGTGGCTGTGAAGCTGCGCGACGAGGAGGACGCCTACGCCGTCTTCTGGACCACCACCCCGTGGACCGTTCCGACCAACTTCGCCATCGTGGTCGGTGCCGACATCGACTATGTGGAGGTGCGCCCGACCGAAGGCAAGTTCGCCGGCAAGAAGTTCTACCTCGGCAAGCCGCTGCTGGGCTCCTACGAGAAGGAGCTCGGCGAGAACTACGAGATCGTGCGCGAACTCAAGGGCTCCGAGATGGAAGGCTGGCGCTACTACCCGGTGTTCCCGTACTTTGCGGGCGATGAGAACGCCGTGGAAGGCAAGGTGCCGGGGCCGGAAGGCTACCAGATCTTCACCGCCGATTACGTCGACACCGTTGAGGGTACCGGCCTGGTGCATCAGGCTCCCTACGGCGAGGACGATATGAACACGCTCAACGCTAAGGGCATCAAGAGCGTGGACGTGCTCGACGCGGGCTGCAAGTTCACGTCGCTGTGCCCGGATTATGAGGGCATGTACGTGTTCGACGCGAACAAGCCGATCCTGCGCAACCTGCGTGCCGGTGACGGCCCGCTGGCCCGCATCCCCGAAGAGCAGCGCGCCATCCTCTTCCAGGAGAAGAGCTACGTGCACTCCTACCCGCACTGCTGGCGTTGCGCCACCCCGCTGATCTACAAGCCGGTGAGCTCCTGGTTCGTGGCCGTCACCAAGATCAAGGACCGCCTGCTCGAACTCAACCAGCAGATCAACTGGATTCCGAACAACGTGAAGGACGGCCAGTTCGGCAAGTGGCTGGCGAACGCACGCGATTGGTCGATCTCCCGCAACCGTTTCTGGGGCTCTCCGATCCCGGTATGGGTTTCGGACGATCCGAAGTACCCGCGTGTGGACGTGTACGGTTCACTCGATGAGCTCAAGGCCGACTTCGGCGATTATCCGCGCGATCATGAGGGCAACATCAACATGCACCGCCCGTACATCGACGAGCTGACCCGCGTCAACCCGGACGATCCGACCGGCAAGAGCCACATGCACCGCATCAGCGACGTGATGGACTGCTGGTTCGAATCCGGTTCGATGAGCTTCGCCCAGTACCACTATCCGTTCGAAAACAAGGAAACCTTCGAACAGCACTTCCCGTGCGACTACATCGTGGAATACATCGGCCAGACCCGTGGCTGGTTCTACGTGCAGCACGTCATGGCCACCGCCCTGTTCGACAGGCCGGCGTTCAAGAACGTGATCTGCCACGGCATAGTGCTCGGCTCCGACGGACAGAAGATGTCGAAGCATCTGCGCAACTATCCGGACGTGAACGGCGTGTTCAACGACTTCGGCTCCGACGCCATGCGCTGGTTCCTCATGAGCTCGCCGATCCTGCGCGGCGGCAACCTTATCGTCACCGCCGATGGCATCCGCGACACCGTCCGCCAGGTCATGCTGCCGGTGTGGAGTTCCTACTACTTCTTCACGCTGTACGCGAACGCGGCCGGGTACGACGCGCGCAAGCTTCGCGCCGACGAAGTTGCATCGCTGCCGGAAATGGACCGTTACCTGCTGGCCCGTACCCACCGACTGGTCGAAAAGACCCAGTCCTCGCTGGACCAGTTCCTGATCTCCGATGCATGCGACGCCGTGTCCGACTTCATCGACATGATCACCAACTGGTACATCCGCAACAACCGCGACCGCTTCTGGAACGAGGACGCCAACGCGTTCAACACCTTGTACACCGTGCTTGAGGTGTTCATGCGCGTCCTTGCGCCGCTTGCCCCGATGGAAGCCGAATCCGTGTGGCGCGGCCTGACCGGAGGCGAATCCGTGCATCTGGCCGACTGGCCGTTCCTGGCCGACGAGAAGACCGGCGAAGCCACCGAACTTGGCCGCGTGCTCGTCGACGATCCGGCTTTGGTGAACGCCATGGAAAAGGTGCGCGAGGTCGTCTCCAGCACCCTGTCCATGCGTAAGGCGAAGCAGATCCGCGTGCGCCAGCCGCTGAGCAAGCTCACCGTGGTGGTGGAGGATACCGCCGCCGTGGCCGCGTACGACGAGATTCTGAAGTCCGAGCTCAACGTCAAGAACGTGGAGCTGTGCACGCTTGAGGATGCGGGCTCCCAGGGCCTGAAGATCATCCACGAGCTGCGCGTGAACGCCCGCGTTGCAGGCAAGCGCCTGCGCAAGGACGTGCAGTTCGCCATCAAGGCCTCCAAGTCCGGCGCATGGCATGTGGACGCTTCCGGCGCTCCGGTGTGCGAGACCCCGAACGGCGACATTACGCTGGAAGAGGGCGAGTACGAGCTGATCAACAGCGTGGAGGAACAGAACGCCGAAGAGGCCGCCAACTCCGTGTCCGCGGCCCTGCCGACCGGCGGTTTCGTGATCCTCGACACCGAGCTGAACGACGATCTGGTTGCCGAAGGCTACGCCCGCGACGTGATCCGCTCCGTGCAGGACGCCCGTAAGGCCGCCGGTCTCGAGGTCTCCGACCATATCGCGCTGAAGCTGACCGTCCCGGCCGGCGACGTGGCGAAGGTCGAGCAGTTCCGCGATCTCGTGTCCGCCGACACGCTCGCCGACTCGCTTGACGTTGTTGCCGGCGCCGAAGGCTCCGAGCCCGCCATCGAGGTTGCCAAGGCCTGATTTTGGTTGGGGTGAATCAGTTGGGCTGATTCCGCTTGGTCGATTCAACTAAGTCGACCGGATTGGCCGAATTGGTTGGTGCAATCCGGTTGGGATTGGGTTGGTTTGGCTGAATTGACCGGGTTGTGCGGATTTGGCTTGATTGGGCTGATTTCGTCTTGATGCGAAGGGGTCCTGCCGTTTAAACGGCAGGACCCCTTTCACGTCGTTGTCCCACCCTATATCCTTCAGTCTGTATTCCTTCAGTCCTAACCTTCGGCTTCTGGCTCGCTTTTCCGCATTTTGTTACCGTAACCTCCATGTCCGGGTAACAAAACATGGATGCGTATGCTGTTCCATGGTTTTGCGATCGATTTGTGATTATTCGACCGTGCGACTAGAGTAGCCTGTGGCTTTTCGGCTGGCTTTTACACCGGCTGGAAGATTTATACAGACTTGATTTGTGTCTGCCGTGTGCCTGCGACGTATTTACGTTGCGCTGGCACGTGCGCGGAAGCAGATCGCAAGCGAATGGTTCTCAGTACCATCCATGTGAGTCAAGCGCACATCTTTGAGAAGCAGTCGCGATGCCGGGAGTCGAGTTCGTCGGTTTCAACCGTCGTTCCCGTTCCCGGCTTTTTCTTTTCTGTATATTGTGTATGATTTTGCTGCTTTTACACTCATATAAGTGTAGTTGGCATATAACTTCTTATATAGTATTTATTTAATTTGGATTTTAAGGTATTTCCTGAACTTGCAATATTTGTGAATTGTGGTAGGGTGCATGTTGTGCGGGAATTTCGTTAAGCCTAGTATTGGCGAAACTTCTGTATTGGATAAAACGAAAGGAGGCATATGGGTAATGCGATAACGCTTATTCTTGCTATCGTCGTGCTTGTTCTTGTGGATAAATAGAACATGCATGGCGTTAGTGTGGGTGAAGGGCATAGATGTGTTTTCCGCCCATGAATAAGGACTTCATTGAGGAATTGTTTTTATTTGCTTCGGATTTAGATTCAAGCAATTCTTTTCCCTTGGCGGAAAAGACTTCTTTTCTGTGTTGGTGCGCGTGGCGTATCCGTCATGTGCACCAACACACCCTACACTGATATTTAACAATATGGACACGGTTGTTCGTATGGGAAAGAAAGGACGCTAGAATGCGTGCGCTTACTATTGAAGATTTGAATGCGGCTGCTCATGTTGGTGGAGCTGGCAGTTTGACGATGCGGCAGGAGCTGGAACCTGCAAGTGGTCCGGATGGTGTGATCGCACCTGCGAAGTATGTCGATGACCGAGGTAATGCGACATATATTTTTGCAAAACGCTATGAGGAAGATCAAGAAAAGCCGGTGAAGACGGTGATGATTGATTCCAAGGGTTCTTTTGCTAATCGTGCTGAGGAAACGACAACGGAAGCCATGCGGAATGGTGAGGGCGTTCTTTCAAAAATGCCTCGCATTGCGGTTCAGTATGATACCGATGCCGGAAAGGAAGTTGTCTATGATAATCAGCTTCCACATCGTGGCTTCGATGGCCATATTCGTGTCGGAAGTTATAAGGGTGAATCTACTTCCAAGGCGGAGGAATATGTGAAGGCGCGTAATTCGACTTTGGATAATCTGCTGCCGATTTTCGAACTTTCTCCGGAGACGGTCATTTTCGGTGGATGGGACTCCACTCGCAGTAAGAATCAGCTGAGGATTCCTTCTGTTATGGTTGGCGAAACATATGCCATTCTGGCCGAACAAGAAGAAGACCCTGTAATCCATCGTGCGGGCGGACGCATTGATCCAGTTGGGGCGAGCGTGATTGTATCTACCGAAGCTGACCGTCAGAAGATTGTTGGTGACAGTATTGACCTAAGCGACAAGACTAAAACAAGTTTCAAGAAATCGGGCAAGGGTTCGACCATCGGTTTGGGTGCCATTCCACCAAGTGCTAAAAAAGACGTTCTAGACGGTGTTTCTGTCCGGAAAGTCATCTCCACCCGTGTGCTGAGCTTCGCTACCGTGCGTACATTCCATTTCGGCAAGGGTGTTGAAGGGGATGCTGCGATTCGTGCATTAATTCTCGCTGTACTTCTGCGTGATATTGCCGGTTATGATGAGAATCCTTTCATCCGTGCGAATTGCTTCCTTGCGGAGACCGGCAAGCCGACTGTCATGTTGAACAAGCGCTATGGCGAGAAGGAGGAATTGGAACCTCTTACTGCTGGAATGGCTGAAAAACTTTTGGAAGAGGCTTACGCGCAGGCTCATGAAAAGGCGGGAATCACTTGGGAGGGGCAGGAATTCCTTGTGGAAGGTAATCCTGCGGTGCTTGCCAATGCTTCTGCTGAAGATGATGAAAAGGGAAACTGATATGGCTTTCGCGATATCGGCTTATTTTCCGCTTGGTTTTTATCAGGGCAGTGATTCTGGTGGCAGACCGGAAGAGTTTCCTTCACTTTGCCGCTTGTATTCTGCGCTTGTTTCGGTGGCATACTTGACTTTCGGTTTTGAACAGGTTGATGCCAATCGTAATCTGACGGACGATCAGATTCGAGAGGCTTTGAACTGGCTTGAGGATAATCCACCTCAGGGAATGCTGCTCCCACACGCTGTTAAAGCTGATAGCAGGGCTGTTGCCTATAGAAATAAAGGCAATGTCCAGAATAGAAAAAAACCGAAAGATAAAGTTTCATCTACTACAGCCCACATAGCCACTGCATATGAGCAGCATCCTGAATCTGGAAGATTGCTGACTTGGATATGGCATGAATGCCCCTCATCTACAGCGAGAATGGTGTTGAGCTGGCTTTGCAATGAAGTTCCTTATCTAGGCGAAGCTTGTTCTCCGGTGGAGCTGAATACTTATGAGGATTATGTTCTTCCTTCTGGCGTCGATGAACAGTTATGGACACTTTCCCCCGATTCGGCATTAACGAATATTCGAAAGAGGGGAAAGCCTGTTGCTTACCCTAAAAAGGGGCGTCTTGATGATTTGAAGCAGGCTTTTGTGGCAGCGAATCCCAAACCGAAGGGTAAGAAAAACCTTACTGTTAGCGACAAAGAGGACGAGCAGAATTTCCTTAATGAGTATCCACTTGCTCAAACGGAAGGCAAAGCTAGGTATCTTTCTTCGGCTGCTCGGAAGCAGAGGGAAGTGCTTAAAGCTCCTTGGGTGATGGCTTTATACTTGGAAATCAATGCAATTGCATGCAATGGTGACATTAAAAATTCATCTGAATGGAAACCTCAGGAATCCGAATTTGTCAATTGGGCTGTGGCACTGCATCGTTTTCTAGTAAAGGAGTGGGGAATTGATCCATCGCCGGCTTTGGTGGGTAAATATGCTCCAGGCATAGCCAGACCGGCCAATAACGTGTCCATTCAGATTATTGATGCCGATTTCAAGCAGCGGTATAGTCAACAAATCCGAGACGATGTTGTGAAGTTGAATCCTGGTTTTCTTATTTTGATTCCTTCAGATATGTCTAAAGGCGACATTGGCAAGTTGCGCGATGTCTGTGCCGGAGCTGAAGGCAAATCGTTGTACTATGCTCCGGAAAAGTCGACTTTGCGTATCGGGAAAGTCACAACGGTTGATGCCGAGCATTTCTGGAAGCCAGTAGCGCCGGGAATGTGTCGATATTGGGCGGTCAGACCGATGGCCATCGCTGAGACACGCCCTATTCCTGACATAAAGTTGCATCGCAAATGGGGAGTCTATGAGGCTCTTTGTTTGTCGATTGGACATGTTTGGCGTTCGCAATATCCGCAATCGTCGGAAGGAAGTCGAGAGGAACGCTATTGGAACATTGTTGATGCGGTGAGCGCGAAGACCTCGCATTTCCGTATTTACAATTATCGTACCGTTCATCGTGCCAACATGACGGATTATGTGCATCGTGCGAACGGTTCCAACATTTTGCATGGTATGAATGCGTTGATTGCGATTTCTGATGTCGGTGAGTCTCTGGATTGTGCGGCTATGGCAATCGGTCAGAGTCGCCATTTGGGTGGAGGTTTCCTTGTGCCGGCGGATTTTGCCGTAAGCGTGTGTCAATCGGATGATGATTTCGAAAAGGGGATTCCAACATGGCTGAAATGAGTCTGGAGCAGCGGCAATACCTGACTGCTAAGTTCAAAGAATTCATCGCTGCGGTTCATTCAAGTCATGAATCGAATTTGCCTGTTCGTACACCTTATCAATGGCAGATTAGATTGATGCTGTATGTTGCAGAGCATGGGTATTGGCCTCGAAGTATTGGCGCTCCAACCGCTTCTGGGAAAACCAGTGTGATAGATATCCATGTGTTCCTTAATGCTATGGCAGGCCTTTCTCTCGTGGAAGGAAACGGTCTCTTCGATTTACCATTGCGAAACATTCCTCGTCGTTTGGCGCTTACGGTAAATCGTCGTTCATTGGTTGATGATCAATTTGATGAAGCTTGTGCGTTACAGGACAAAATGCAGATTGAGCATGTCGCCAATGACGGGCTTGACGTATATCGAGACGGTTTAAAACTTCGTGCAGCTATTAATGATGGAACTAAAAGCGATTCTGCGATTCCGCGGATGATTGCTGTTGAATTGCGAGGCAGTATCAGTCCGGACCGAGAGTGGCGCTATTATCCGCAGACCTGTGCTGTGATTTGTGCTACTCCTGACATGTTCGGAAGCCGCTTGCTGTTTCGTGGCTACGGCACTAGTCGTACCATGCGTTCTATGGAAGCTGGATTGCTTGCATACGACACAGTGTTGATTGTTGATGAAGCTCATCTGAGCCAGCAATTATTAAAAACCGCACAGCAAGTGGCACGTATCGAAAACATGGCTGATGCTCCGATTGCTCGACAAGTATCTCCTTTACAAGTTGTAGAAACGACTGCAACCCCAGTTTCTGAAGATACTGATAATGCGATTTCTGTCCTTGAATCTGATTTCACAACTGACGTTATGCTCGAAAAGCGTCTTAACCAGTCAAAACCAGTTGTTGTAACTTGTGATTTTGAGAAGTCGAAAGATGAGATAGATGCAATTGTTGAGCAGTGCCTTTCTCTGATTCACTCCAATATCGAGGCTGATGAATACAGCGATTCAGGTCCCCATGTTCTTGGATGCATTCTCAACACAGTTAAAAAAGCCAACCTCGTTGCTGACAAACTCGAAAAACTATGCAAAAAGAATGGCATCAAAAAGCCTATTGACGTTTATATCGGTCCAATGCGTGCATACGACAAAAGAAAAGTGGCCGATAAGCTGCATTCTCTTTCTGAGCTAAAACCAGATGAGGCTCCTTGCTGCATTATCGGCACACAGACTTTGGAAGTCGGCGTTGATATCGATTTTGCAAATATGGTGACTGAGATTGCTCCTGGATCTGCGTTGGTTCAACGTGCCGGCCGTGTGAATCGTCGTGGCTTGAGATCTGAAGGCCTTATCTACATATTTGGCGTTGATTTGCAGAAGCTTTCTGAAAAGAAGCAATCTGACGAGACTGTTCCTTACAAGCCTGAAGATATTATAAAGGCGCAGACTTGGCTAAATTCCTTGGAAGATGCAGAAACTGGAAAGCCGAGCATCAGCGCATGGTCCGTAGGAAAAACCATGGTACCTCGGGAAGATCCCGACAGACTTTTAATCCAGCGTTTGGAACTATGGGATGTTGAGAATCTATCTGTCACAGATGAGAATTTATGTGCCAACCTGTGTGGGGTTGATCTTCAACAGGGACGTGCGGACCTCAATCTATGGTTACGGGATGATCTTAATTCCAGTGGTCCTGACATTAATATCGTGGTGAGAAATTTGCCATGGAATGACATGTCGGCTATTCGAATTCTGGAAATGGCGCAGCCTGAGAATGACGAGTTATTCCCCGTTAGAAAATGGCGTGGACTTCAAGAGTTCTTTAAATGTTTGGAGAAGGAAGACAATAAGTCGCGAAGGAGAGGTGCTCGGGTCGAGGCTGACAATGAGCATGGTGGAAAAGATAAAATCGATTTTCCACATAGAGTATTCAGATATCGCGCCTCGGAACCTGAAGGTCATCGTGTGATATGCATGCATGTGCAAGATGCCGAGCATGCTGTGATCAAATCTGGCGACATACTTATCCTTGATGATTTTGAAAGAGTTTTCTCTACATTCACTGAGAATGTTGCGATTTTTGATCCAGAAGGTTCTTCTACGGTAGAGGATGTTTTTAACAAATGCGGCTCCTCTATCATGGTCATCAATGACATTTCGCTTAAGCCGAAAGAGATTGAAGCATTTCAGCATATTCAAAATATTGAAGAAATCTCTGGCGAGCACAATGCTGAAGTCCTTTCTGACAAAGTGCAAAACGACATGCAAGAGTCGTTAAGACTGATTCGTGCAGCTGCGGCAGCGGAGTCGACAAGTTCGGTGGAGTGCTCCTTGCTTTGTTTTGAACGAGAACATTCTTGTTTTGATGTTGATGGCAATGAGATTATCCGTGAAGTCAGATGGATCGTAAGCAGTGCTTCTGAAAATGCGCCAGATTCTGAATCTGATCAGGAAATCATAGTCTCTAGGAAAAAGACTCTTTTTCTAGGAGGAATATCGAATGATTCCAATCTTCGCAGGAAAGAAGGCCATCAAGATCATGTAGCTTGGCGTGCACAAGCGCTTGGTAAAGCTGTCGGGCTTGATGATACTTTGACCAATGATTTGCGTATTGCCGGTGAATATCATGATGAGGGCAAGAAAGACAGGCGTTTCCAGAGACTGCTTCGTAATGATCGCGAGGTGCAGGAAACGGAACTTTGGGCAAAGAGCCGGTACTTTATTTCGCATGCCAAAGAGCGGGGACTTCGTAACGAATATCGACTGCATGGTTGGCGTCATGAGCAACGTTCCGTTGCGGAATTCCTTCAAGCCAGCAAAACGAATGAACGGTTGCGAGATATGGAAGAAACCGACAAGCAGCTTGTCGCACGACTCATAGGCACATCACATGGCCACGGACGTGCATCTTTCCAGTATGGGACTGAATATCTGCTTCCTGTGGAGGGTGGTTCTTCCCGCGAAATGAATCCGGAATTGAATGTGCTTTCCGACCGATTGTTCGAAACCGGTGAGTGGGAGACCCTCATCGACCATACCAATCAAAGGTATGGTTTCTGGGGAGTTTCTTACCTTGAAGCTTTGCTTCGCGCTGCGGATATTACATGTTCGAAGGAGGGGCTGTGATGAGTGTTGTCATTTCTGCGGATGCGACCGACGCATTCTCGCATTTGCTTATGGTCGGTCTTGCATCCATTCTTGAAGATGCTAATCCTGATCGTGTTTGCCTATTTCGATGGCTGGATGATTTGCAGGCTTTTGAGATAAAGACGAATGATGATTTGGATATCGATCAAATATCGAAGGTTGTGAGTGAACATGCTAAGCGGTGGTCTCAATCTTTGCCGTTGACTTCTCAAGACGACTATACGGTTTCAAATGAATCCGACAAGCCAAGTGGGGCGTTCCATGCCACAATGTCACCGAGGCTAAGCAATTTGGGTGTTCCTTATGGCTGGGAAAAACTTCAAAGAAATCGAGAAGCTGCGGTTGACGCCATGGAAACATTCGGCGATTACCGTTACTTCGGCGCACTGGGGCAGCCTTCATACTGGTCAGGTGAGCAAACTAATCATAGTTTACGTTCTGATTTCGGGGCTTCTCGTTGGGAAATGGTGACGCGAAACAAAGGGCAAGAATTCATCGGAGGTCGTTTGTTTCCTTTGGCCCAAAAGGTTGCAGCACGACCCATCGAAAAAGTTCGGGATGGATTGCTTGGTACGACAATTGAGGATGAGGTTGGTGGCAATAAAGCATTTAGCCGTGCTGCCACGGGCCTTCACGCTCCATCGAAAACCGACAATGCGCGTGCATGGTGCGCATTGATTGGCGTTTCCGCCTTTCCGACGCGTGTTACGACTATTGGAAGCGAAATGTCTCGTGACAGTAGCGCGGCAATGTTCCAGATTAAAGGCCCAATTCGTTTCGCGATTCTTCCGTTGTTCGATCAATACTGGACAACTGCGAAATACCGTTCCGTTATACGTAGCGAAGCGCTTGCGCAATTCGGTATTCAGCAGGCTCGTTTCAGGGGAGACCAAGTAATGAGTGCGGCATCTGACTGGCTTGAAGAAAAAGGTGTTCCTGCCTGTTGCCTTTTCAATCAGTTCATGTCTGATAACAAAAGTGCTCCGGAACGATGGCTGGAGCCTGGTGAAATCATCCCAGTAAAACAAATGGAATAACAAGGAGAAAGCTATGGATGACGACCCTATTCCGATTAGCTTGGTTGCCAATTACATGTTCTGCCCGCGCAGAGCGTGGTTGGAAGCGGTAGGAGAAAAAGTCGATTCGGATCAAATCATGCGAGGAACATATGATCATCGCAAGGTTGACCGTACTGATGGCGCTCCTGATGCGGATTCGTATCAAGCCGTGAATATCAGGCATGAGGAATGGGGCGTCAGCGGCAAGCTGGATGCTGCAAAAATGACGGATAGCGGAATCGTTATTCGTGAATATAAAGCGACGCCTGTGAAGCGGGCGATGATAGTTACGCCCGCAATGCGTACACAGCTTGCTTTACAGGCTGCATGTCTTGAAAATATGGGTTTTCATGTAGCTGGTACTGAAATATTTTTCACCACGCACCATCGGCGGGTTGAAGTTGACCTTGACGAAGAGGATTATGAAAACGCGCATAAAGCGGTGGAAGAAACTCGAACGTTAATTAATTCGGAACAAGCTCCTGAGCCATTAGAGGACAGCGCTCGTTGTATGCGATGCTCACATGTAGGGATTTGTCTGCCGGAAGAACGCAAGTTATGTGCTGTCGCGCATCGAGTGATGGTTTCGTCTCCAGATAATCAAGTAACGCATCTTGCTACTCCTGGAGCAAAAGCCTTTACAAGATCCGGAAGAATGATTGTTCAGAAAAATGGCGAAGAACTTGCTTCTATTCCAATTGATACCATGCAAGGTTTGCAGATTTACGGCAATACCGATTTGTCAAGTGGGCTAATCCGTGAGTTGATGTGGCGTGATATTCCCATAGTTTGGTGCAGTGGAACAGGACGAATGTACGGATGGTCCATTCCCTCTTATGGACCAAACGGGGAGCAACGTGTTGACCAGCACGTAGCTTCCCATGAAGGACGGCTTGGTCTTGCACGTGAATTTATCGTCGCAAAAATACACAATCAATCTGTTTTGCTGCGACGGTCAGAATCGGACAATCCAGTATTGCCGCAACTGCGACATATTGAGAAACAGGTTGGAAATGCGAACCGTTGGCAGGACATACTTGGTCTCGAAGGAGAGTCTGCAGCGTTGTATTTCTCTCAATTCGAGCATCTTATTAAAACTGATCGTCAAGCTGAGTGGCCTTGGATTGCCCGTATGCGTAGACCCGCTCCAGACGCGTTGAATGCACTGCTTGATTTTACATACACATTATTGTTGTCGGATTGTGTGCGAGCTTTGATTTCCTGCGGTCTTGATCCGCATGCTGGTTTCTTGCATAGCAGCAAACGGAATAAACCGGCATTGGCTCTGGATTTGATGGAGGAATTCAGGGCTCCGATTGCAGATTCGGTAGTGCAAACAGTGATTAATAACGGTGAAATCAATGCATCTGGATTCTCGGATGCGCTTGGCTCCGTGCGCATGACAGATGAGACTCGGAAAACGGTGATCAAAGCATACGAACGAAGAATGGCTACGGAAATCATCCATCCGGTATTCAAATACAAAGCTTCTTGGCGAAGGACTATCGAAATTCAGGCCAGAATGATTTTGGGATATCTTGATGGGACGCAAACTGAATATCGCGGAATCAGAATTCGTTAAGGAGTGGGGCATGACGAATCAGAAACGTGGCTATCTGGTGGCATATGATATCAGCGATGATTGCTGCCGCTCACATGTTGCGAAAATTCTTCAACACTATGGAGAGCGATTGCAATATAGCGTCTTCTTACTGCGGGTACGTCCTTCGATGATGTTGGATGTCCGTATGCAGATAGAGAGGGAAATAGATGACTCAATCGATTCTGTTGTGTTCTGTTCTCTTGGAACCATTTCTCAAACGGAAGAGGGCTTGGATTTCTTGGGGCGCCGTGGATACGTCGATTTAGAGATACCGACAGTGATTTGAAGTTTTAGCCTAATGGTGATGTTGTTTGATAAGTAAAGAGTGTTTTGCTGTTTTTCAAGTGCGAGAGATGCATCATTGCTGCGACACACGGTGAGCGCTCGCACTTGAAAAATAGTTGTTTTGGAGCCAGTGAACTTATATTGCTTCTGTATTGCGATAGAAATGAAAGAGTCGCTCGCAAAAGCCTTTAGAATATGTGTCATTGCAAGGTCTTAGACTATGACTATTCCTGAGCATTCAAGCTCAGGACTTCATTGAGGAATCTAGTATGCGATACCGGACAGTGGCGCGTTGTCCGATTCCTGAGCATTCAAGCTCAGGACTTCATTGAGGAATTGGAAACCAATCCATGCAACCGGTACATGGCACATTCCTGAGCATTCAAGCTCAGGACTTCATTGAGGACTGAGCGTCTGCGGTACGCTTGTCGTTGGCTCCGCCATTCCTGAGCATTCAAGCTCAGGACTTCATTGAGGAGAAGACTCTGACTTGACCTATAATCCGACGCGAGGAAAATTCCTGAGCATTCAAGCTCAGGACTTCATTGAGGAGGGGTTACGCAACCGCTCGGGGACGTGTTGGGCGGTATTCCTGAGCATTCAAGCTCAGGACTTCATTGAGGATTGCGAGTGGCGTGGAAGCGTTGACGGCAATCAATATTCCTGAGCATTCAAGCTCAGGACTTCATTGAGGAGAGTCTGCTGTTGGGTATTTACAATCAGGTCGGCTATTCCTGAGCATTCAAGCTCAGGACTTCATTGAGGAAGGGCCTTGTCCGCCATGTTCAGGCGCTCGGCTTATTCCTGAGCATTCAAGCTCAGGACTTCATTGAGGAGAATCCGCGCGTAGCGTTCGGACAGTTCGGGGCGTATTCCTGAGCATTCAAGCTCAGGACTTCATTGAGGATTCGAACCAGTGAGCTGCTTTTCGATTTCGGAACGACGATTCCTGAGCATTCAAGCTCAGGACTTCATTGAGGATGGGGTATCACCTGCACGTCGCGCCGCGCGTAGAAATTCCTGAGCATTCAAGCTCAGGACTTCATTGAGGAAGAATCAGCGGAGCAGGCGGACAAGGCCACCGAAGATTCCTGAGCATTCAAGCTCAGGACTTCATTGAGGACCGATCAACGTACCCGATTTGGTTGGAATATTTTATTCCTGAGCATTCAAGCTCAGGACTTCATTGAGGAGACAACAATGTGAGCACTGCAAATCAGCAGCTTATTCCTGAGCATTCAAGCTCAGGACTTCATTGAGGAAATATGGAACAGACCCGAGGAAGTCGGCGGCGACTATTCCTGAGCATTCAAGCTCAGGACTTCATTGAGGACGCCATACAGCGTTTGCGGTTATCGTCCGTGGATTGCATTCCTGAGCATTCAAGCTCAGGACTTCATTGAGGACGTGACGGGTTGACGACATTGCAGTTGATTGAATGCATTCCTGAGCATTCAAGCTCAGGACTTCATTGAGGAGACAAATTACGTCATTACGCGGATGCGCTAGCCGAATTCCTGAGCATTCAAGCTCAGGACTTCATTGAGGAGAAACACGTATAATAGGAATGCGGAAACAACGCCCATTCCTGAGCATTCAAGCTCAGGACTTCATTGAGGACCATTGTCTTGATAGTGTTCCGATTGGTGCTGGCGGGTATTCCTGAGCATTCAAGCTCAGGACTTCATTGAGGATCCTGCGCTTCGGCGAGCCTGGCGAACTGCTTCACATTCCTGAGCATTCAAGCTCAGGACTTCATTGAGGACCCAGATGTTTTGGAAGAAGTCACACAGATTCGTCATTCCTGAGCATTCAAGCTCAGGACTTCATTGAGGAGAGTGGAGCGCTCCTGACAAGTGTCCGGTGGATGATATTCCTGAGCATTCAAGCTCAGGACTTCATTGAGGATTGACCACGAAATCGGCGGCGAGCTTACGTTCCACAAATTCCTGAGCATTCAAGCTCAGGACTTCATTGAGGAGAACGCAACTACTACCTGCTTCATCCTGAGAAGAGAATTCCTGAGCATTCAAGCTCAGGACTTCATTGAGGAATCGGCAGCGATGGTTTCGCGCATGGTCTGGCCAATTCCTGAGCATTCAAGCTCAGGACTTCATTGAGGACGGAGGAATGAACCATTTCCTGAGTCATACGCTCACATTCCTGAGCATTCAAGCTCAGGACTTCATTGAGGACCCGGCGACATGCCAAGCGAAGTGCCGAACCAAAGATTCCTGAGTATTCAAACTCGGGATTTCATTGAGGAGCTATGGGCGAAGAAGCGCAACCGTCTCCAGTTTTTTAGATTAAAGCCAATATTCAGAGGTCTATCCAAAATCGCTGGATGATACTGTCTTCGTTCCGTCCCGTACCGTTCACGATTTCATTCTCCATCTTTCCACCATTGCTGATAATCGTCCGTCTTGATGCTTCATTGCTCTTGTGACAGGTAAGTAGAACACGTTGCTCGCCCTGCTCTTTGCAGATGGGCAGGAGTAAGGCGAGCATCGCTTTGGCATACCCTTTTTGACGTTCCGATGGCAAAATGCTATACCCAATATTTCCTCCGTATTGCAGCAGAAAAGGGGATAGCGGACGTCTGAAATCAATGATGCCGACGAGCTTGTCATCCGCCTTCCGAATAGCTAAAAATACTTCCGACGGCACATAGCCTTCGCCGTATTTCTTTTTCAATCGATTATCGAAATCGATCCATTCATCAAAAGAATCCGTGTCTTCGAGACCGGCGCATCCATCGAGACTGTCGTTGTTTGCAAGCATCTCCTGCTTGTAATGCATCACTTGGCTCGCGTATTTTCGCGTTGGCTTGACCAGTGCTAAATCTCTTTGCATGATTATGTCCTCTGTTTATTGATGCGCAAGTGCCTGGCTCGTGCCGTTTAATGTCCAATTATACGGACGCGTTTGTAGTTATCGGCAAAACGAGATGCTGACAAAGCTCGCGTTCCAACTCAAATATTCGTTGTATCACACGCGCGTTAGCTATATTTATGTATTTAGTCAAGTCGGCGTTTTGTGATTGGTTACGAAACGCCGACTTGCCTAAATATAGGCAGGGGCAGCAGGGCCCCGCGGTCCTCTGTGTTTTGTCAAATTGAAGCAGTCCAACAAAACGGCGCCGCCCCCATCGGCCTAACTTCTATTGAACAGACGCAGCTGGCTTGCGAGATACCGATCATCCCACACATCCCATCGCAGGAGAGATTATTCTTGAGGGATATCTCCTGCGAGTCCAAGGTTGGGGGAGAAAAGCTGCACGCAGTATGCCTGCGTGGTCGGAGGGCATCATGGCACCCCGCCAGACAAAAGCAAAATTGATGAAGAGAAAAACAGGAAAACCAATGTTGGATTGGATTCTGAAGCATGGATAAGTGTTCAGGATAAGCTAATAGATTTTGTTGCAGATATGTCATGAAAACGCAGACGTTCGCGTGTTCCCCGCACATGCGGAGATGATCCCCACGACATGCAGGACTACCAGCCACTCGACAGGTGTCCCTCGCGCATGCGGGGATGATCCCGCGCTCGAAAACAAGCTGCGCCAGCGTTTCAAGTGTTCCCCGCACATGCGGGGATGATTGTATTTGCCAATCTATCAGTCGCATCGCATGTACGTTAGCTACATTTATCCGCATAAGTGTAGCTAACGTTAAAATAAGCTACATTTATCTCGATAGGTGTTGCTTACGAGAGTTTTTGCGATGGATAATAATTTCAGCCATTTCGATATACATGAATCCGTAGGGGCCACAACGACTTGTGTTTCCGATTTACAAGCGTGGCTTTGCTTAAGAACGTGATTTTGTCCGGGGAACGATGCGCTTGACACATACTGGCACTACCAACGGAGGAGCACCATGAAATACGAGATTACGATTTGCAAAAGTATGAAACGCAAGAAAGGACGCAGGTAGTGCCCGAAAAGTTGCGCACTTTGGATCATGGCCGTCCATGGAGCGATGA
>OLSO01001108.1_pt1 | contig 22425 bp, 19 predicted proteins | sample 1672441 | NCBI WGS metagenome assembly OLSO01 (sample SAMEA3136686, study PRJEB25190) | human gut metagenome | biome: human gut; feature: human-associated habitat; material: faeces | place: Austria | collected 2013 | reverse complement strand
GGACAGCAGGCCGCCGAACAGACGGATTCCTTCCTCTCTGAAAATATCGACGTAGCGCCGACTGTCCTTGAACTCTGCGGGCAGCCAATCCCTCCTACCATGCAGGGACGTTCTCTGCTTGGAAACGACCACAGACAGTTTGCTTTTTCCGAGCTGCAGTTTGGCAGCCAGACGAATCCGAAGATCGGCTACATGCTCCGTTCGGATTCCTACAAGCTTCTGGTCTACGGCAGTATGCAGGACTGTGCCTTTTATGACCTGAAAAAAGATCCTTTCGAACTCTGTGATGTCTCCAAAGAGCCGGATTATCAGGAAACACTGCACCGTTATCAGACTGCACTTTCCGATTTTGTCCTGTTCCATGCACTCGGAAAAGTACATCTCGACACAAAAGCGCCGCAACAGCGGGATCAGGAAGTTTTAAACAGACAAGCTGAGGAATTAAAAGCATTTATCCGTTCGCAGTGGTGATGCAAGTTCTGGTTCGTGCCTTAAACTATGCCGTCACATATTTGTCTGTACAACCTTCGGACGATATCCTTCTTTTTCCAGTGCAGAAATGATTTCCTGCTTATGCTCTGTACCAAAGCTCTCCATCGTAATACGCAGCTCTACTGCAGCGCTTCTGTTAATGGAAACAAACTGGTTGTGGGACAGCTTGATAACGTTGCCGTGCTCTTTTGCAACGACGGCAGCTACCTTGCTCAGTTCGCCCGGCTTGTCCGGAAGCAGAACGGAAACCGTGAAGATACGGTCTCTTAAAATCAGACCCTGCTGTACGACAGAGGACATGGTGATCACGTCCATGTTGCCGCCGCTTAAGATCGAAACAACCTTCTTGCCTTTCAGGTCGAGGTGCTTTAACGCTGCAACGGTCAGCAGACCTGAGTTTTCCACGATCAGCTTGTGATTTTCAACCATATCCAGAAATGCACCGACAAGCTCTGCATCCTCTACTGTAATGATATCGTCAAGATTCTTCTGGATATACGGGAAAATTTTCGTGCCGGGCGTCTTTACTGCAGTGCCGTCTGCAATCGTGTTGACAGAAGGAAGCGTCGTCACCTTGCCGTTTTTGATGGATTCCTGCATGCAGTTTGCATTTGCAGGCTCTACGCCGATCACCTTGATCTTCGGATTTAACAGCTTCGCCAGCGTGGAAACGCCGGTTGCCAGTCCGCCGCCGCCGATGGGAACGAGGATATAATCCACAAGGGGAAGCTCTTTGACGATTTCCATCGCAATGGTTCCCTGACCTGTTGCAACGGTAAGGTCATCGAAGGGATGTACGAAAGTATATCCATGCTCTTCCGCCAGCTCGTAAGCCTTTGCGCATGCTTCATCATATACATCTCCGTAAAGTACAACTTCTGCGCCATATCCTTTGGTACGGTTTACCTTGATCAGAGGCGTGGTTGTCGGCATTACAATTGTAGCTTTCGCGCCATAACACTTCGCAGCATAAGCAACGCCCTGCGCATGGTTGCCCGCAGAGGCGGTGATAACGCCTTTTGCACGCTCTTCCTCGGTCAGAGTGCTCATCTTATAATAAGCGCCTCTTACCTTGTATGCACCGGTGAACTGCAGGTTTTCCGGCTTAAAAAATACCTTTGCACCGGTCTGCTGGCTGAAATAATCACTGTATACAAGTTTTGTCTCCAGCGTTACTCTGCGCACTACTTCGGAAGCCTCTTCAAATTTTTCCAATGTCAGCATCTTTTCTTCTTCCATTTTAGTAAACCTCATCCTTCTCTGTATCAAACAGTGCATTCACAAACTGATCCGGATCAAACTTCTGCAGATCCTCGATTTTCTCCCCGACACCGATATATTTTACCGGTACGTGCAGTTCCGACTGAATTGCTACCGCAATACCGCCCTTGGCGGTTCCATCCATTTTGGTCAGGATAATACCGGTCAAATCCATAACCTGCGCAAATTCCCGCGCCTGTACCAGCGCGTTCTGTCCGGTCGTGCCATCCAGTACGACCAGATTTTCCCGATGGACACCAGGAAATTCCCGGTCGATAATCCGGTTCATCTTGCGCAGCTCTTCCATCAGGTTTTTCTTATTGTGGAGACGTCCCGCCGTATCGCATAAAAGGACGTCCACATGACGTGCTTTTGCCGCATTGACCGCGTCGTAAATAACGCTCGCCGGATCAGAGCCCTCTACGCCGCCGATCATATCGACACCTGCGCGGTTCGCCCATTCCTCCAGCTGATCGCCAGCTGCCGCACGGAACGTATCCGCCGCCGCGATTAAGACCTTGCGTCCCTGCTTCTTTAACTTGGAAGCGAGTTTTCCAATCGAAGTCGTCTTGCCGACACCGTTTACGCCGATCACCATGACGACGGACTGCTCTTTTTCAAAATCATAAGCTGTCTTGCCGACATGCATCTGCTCCCGGATGCTGTCGATTAAGATCTCCCGGCAGTCCTGAGGATCACAGATTCCCTGGTCATTGACCTGTTCTTTTAATCGGTCCAGAATCTCTTCTGTCGCCCGACCGCCCAGGTCGCCCATAATCATCGTCTCTTCCAGCTCTTCATAAAATTCGTCGTCAATAACGGAATATCCGGAAAAAACGGAGTCAAATCCTTTGACAATATTGTTGCGGGTCTTGGTCAGTCCCTCCCGCAGTCTGGCAAAAAAGCTTTTCTTTTCTTCTGCCATCCGCTTACCTCCTTTTTATCCTGATTACCATCAGGTCAGATCTTTATCTATCAGGTTGACGCTTACAAGCGTCGATACGCCTTTTTCCTGCATCGTGATACCGTAAAGCCGGTCCGCTGCTTCCATCGTACCGCGTCTGTGGGTAATGACGATAAACTGTGTATGGGCGGTCAGCTTATGCAGGTAGTGGGCAAATCTTCCGACGTTGCTGTCGTCCAGCGCCGCCTCAATTTCGTCCAGCAGACAGAACGGAGACGGTTTTAAGTTCTGGATGGCAAATAATAGCGCAATTGCCGTCAGCGCCTTTTCCCCACCGGAAAGCTGCATCATATTCTGCAGCTTCTTACCGGGCGGCTGTGCGATAATCCGGATGCCTGCTTCCAGGATATCCTCGTCCTCCATCAGCTCCAGCGTACCCTTGCCGCCGCCGAAAAGCTCTTTAAATACCTTATCGAACTCCTTACTGATCTCTGCAAACTTCTCCTTAAACTGCCTTCGCATCGCCTCATCCAGCTCGACGATGATGCGTTCCAGTGTTTTCTCCGCTTCTACCAGATCATCGTGCTGTGCCTTCAAAAACGTGTAACGCTCCATCAGATTTTTATAATCTTCGATGGCGTTAACATTGACATCGCCCAGTCTGCGGATCGCTTCCTTGATTGTCTGCGTCTGCTTTTTCATCTCAGCGAGGTCGTTCATCGTCTCATCCCGAAGCTGCGCTGCATCCCGGAGGGTCAGTTCATACTCATTCCACATGTAGTTGACCTGATTCTCCATGGACTCCTCCAGCTTTTCCTTCTGGGCATTTAAGCGGTAAACCTCTTTGTCCAGCGCGCTCATCCGTGCGGACAGCTCTTCGCGCTCCGTGAAAAAGCCTTTCTGCCGTTCTGTAAGTTCTTCCCGCTTTTTGCTGTCTGCATTCAGCTTATCCTGCGTATCCGACTGCGTCGTTTTGGAGGATTCGATGGTCTCCTGCAGCCTTTTGATGCTTTCTTCTTTCCCGGCGGCGTCTGCCACGCCGTCTGTCAGGCTCTTTTTGACCTCTTCCAGCTCGCCCTCATATCGTGCGATTTCTCCGGCGATACGGTCTTCGTTTGCCTGATAAAATCCGAACTGCTGCCGGATTTTTTCCACATCCAGTTCTTTTTCATTCAATACAGCGGTCTGCGCAGCTTCCTGCCTGCGCGCCTCTTCCAGATCCTTCGTAAAGCCCTCGATCTGTTCGTTTTTCTCGCCCTCCAGAGCCTCGGAACGTTCCAGCTCCTGCTTTGTCTCTTCCTTTTCTTTTCGGATCTGCAGCACCTGGGTTTCGATCTCGATCTCTTCTTTTTTAAGGTCTTCGACGCCTGCTTTCGTCTGATCCTTTTTCTCCTGCGCCGCTTCTATATTCAGGCGGGCAGTATTCTGGAGAATAAAGGCGTTTTGCAGCGCAGCGCGGCTCTTTTCCAGCTCTGTCCGGCATTCGTTCCGGTCTTTTTTGAGGTCTTCGATCGAAACGAGCAGTTCATCTACCGCTTTGGCATGCTCCTTTACCTTCCATTCCAGCTCTTCTATCTCGCGCCTGCGTCCCAGAAGGTTGCTGCTGTTTTTAAACGCACCGCCGCTGATCGAACCACCAGGGGATAAGGATTCGCCCTCCAGCGTCACAATCCGCAGCGAGTACTTGAATTTCCGGGCAAGCTGCGTTGCATGATCGACGTGATCGACGACTACGATTCTGCCGAGCAGCGATTTTGCGACATCGCCGTATTTTTCATCCGTATGTACCAGAGTATGCGCAAGTCCTAAAACCCCAGGCTCCTTTAAGGCTTCTTTCTGCCGAAATTCCTGTGCGTTTTTGATGCTGTTTAACGGCAAAAACGTCGCGCGTCCGCTTTTGGTCTGCTTTAAAAACGAAATCATCCCTTTGGCGGTCTCTTCGTTATCCGTTACGATATTCTGGATGCTGCCGCCAAGAGCCGTCTCAATCGCAGTTTCGTATTTTTTCTCTACTTTAATGATGTCCGCGACAACACCGATGATGCCGGGATTTTTATCTTTCTGCTCCATGACGCGGCGGATGCTTCCACCGTAGCCCTCATAGCGCTCCGTCAGGTTGCTGACCGCTTCCAGTCTCGTTTTATCCTGATGATACTGCACCTGTGCATCCCGCAGCGCCTGATCCATTTTGGCGATCGTCTCCCGAAATTCGTTTAACTTCGCCTCCATCACCGTCTGAGCTTCCTTCCTCGACGCGATTTCCTGCGTCACTGTATTAAAGGCTTCTTCCAGACTTTTGATACTCTCTTCCTGCTGTACCTCGTCGGACTTGACGCGCAGCAGGCGGGAATTCAGCTCTGCCCTCCGAATCTGCGCCTGTTCCAGCATCGTATCCTGGCGCCCCATCTTCGTCTTGATCGCCGCACGATCATTCAGCGCATCAATAATCGCGTTTTTGGCATCTTCGATCGACTGGTTTAAACCTGCGACCCGGCTCTGGATGATTTCCAGTTCTGCTGCAGCGCTGTTGCGCTCTTCCTGCAGCTTTTCGAGCCGTTTTTGAATCTCATTTCGCTGCTGCAGCAGCTTTTCTTTGTCGGCGTTTCGTGCGTCAATCTCCTTGCGCAGCGTCTCTTTTCTGCTCTGCAAATGTGCTTCATTGCCCCGGATGGAACGGACTTTTTCCTGCAGGACGGCAATTTCACCCTCCAGCTTTCCGCGCAGGACGGACGTATCTGTCAGCTGTGCCCGCGCCTGCTCCATCTGTCGTTCCAGCGCCTCGATCTGCGTTGCAATCCGGTCATATTCTTCCTTAATGCCCTCATATCGGGTCGTCGTATCTTTGAAATCTCCGTCCGCAATCCGGTATTTTTCTTCCGTATCGGAAAGCTGTGCCCGCGTTTTTTCACTTTCCAGCAAAAATACGTTAACGTCCAGCGCTTTCAACGTTTCCCGGTGTTTTAAATAAACCCTTGCCTTTTCCGCCTGTTTGCCCAACGGTTCGACCTGTTTTTCCAGCTCGGACAAAATATCGTTGACACGCACGAGGTTCTGCTGCTCGGATTCCAGTTTTTTTACGGAAGCGTCCTTGCGGCGCTTGTATTTTACGATTCCTGCAGCTTCGTCGAACAGCTCGCGGCGCTCTTCCGGGCGCCCACTCAAGATCTTGTCGATCTGACCCTGTCCGATGATCGAATAGCCTTCTTTCCCGATACCGGTGTCGTAAAACAGCTCGTTGACGTCTTTTAAACGACACGGTGTCCCGTTGATCAGATATTCGCTTTCGCCGGAACGGTACAGGCGTCTCGCCACCGTCACTTCATCATAGTCAATTGCCAGCTGATGGTCGCTGTTATCCAGCGTAATCGCCACATAGGCATAGCCCAGCGGTTTTCTCAATTCGGTACCGGAAAAAATAACGTCCTGCATCGTTGCGCCGCGCAGCTGCTTGATTCGCTGCTCGCCCAGCACCCAGCGCACGGCGTCTGCAACATTACTCTTTCCGCTGCCGTTTGGTCCGACAATACCGGTGATTCCGTTGTGGAACTGAAACAGGATTTTATTGGCAAAGGATTTAAACCCGTGTACTTCTATACTCTTTAAATACATATATTATAGGCTCCTTAGCACTTCCGAAGCTTCAGGATTGCTTCATAAGCCGCCTGCTGCTCCGCCGCCTTTTTGGTACGGCCATGTCCGCTGCCGATCACTTCCCCGTTTCTGACTGCATCAACCCAGAACGATTTGTTGTGATCCGGTCCCTCTTCTCCTTTGAGTTCGTAAGAAAACTCCCCATCGCCTTCTGCCTGCAGAATTTCCTGCAGCACCGTCTTGCTGTCATAGAACAGAATTTTATTTTCCAGATCAGATAAAATGAATCGGTGGATAAAATCATGTGCCGCGTCAAAACCGCCGTCCAAATACAGTGCGCCGATCACCGCCTCCATCACGTCCGAGGTAATCGAATCGCGGTTGCGTCCACCGGTCGCCTCCTCGCCCTTTCCAAGCAACATGTAGCGTCCCAGCTCGATATCCCGTGCGCAGTACGCAAGCGCTGGCTCACAGACCATCGAGGAACGCAGTTTCGTAAGCTTTCCTTCCGGCATCTGCGGATTCTCATGGAAAAGAAAATCGCTGGAAATCAGCTCCAGCACAGCATCTCCCAAAAACTCCAGCCGCTCGTAGTCCTTTAATTTGTTGATTCTCTGTTCATTGGCAAAAGAGCTGTGAGTAAGAGCCTGTTTTAACAGACTCTTATCCCGGAACTGATATCCAATCTTTTTTTCCAGCTCACCTATCGTATATTCCTCAGTCATATTGTTCACTCGTTCCTTGTCTTTCTGATCAGCTCTACCGCTTCTCCGACGGTTTTGATCTTTTCTGCCTCTTCTTCTGGTATTGCAATTTCAAACGTCTCTTCAATTTCCTGAATGACCTGGTAAAGATCCAGGGAATCCGCACACAGATCGTCGATAAAATTCGTCTCTTCCGTCAGTTCCCGCGGATCTACGCTCAAAATCTCTGCCACGATCTGTTTCAGCTTTTCAAACTCCATACCCCTTATCCTTCTTCCTTTGCAGCTGCAATGCTGGCTGTAATTTTTCCAACAACATCCTGCTCCTGGAACGTGATGCACTGCAGAATCGTATTTTTAATTTCTACTGATTTGGAGCTTCCGTGGGTCTTTACAACAAGTCCCTTCAAGCCAAGCAGCGGCGCGCCGCCATACTCTTCCAGATCAAATGCCTTTAGGGTCTGCTTCAGTGCAGGTTTTACCAAAAGTGCGCCAATCTTTGAACGCAGGTTTGTCATCATGCCGCCCTTTACTTTTTTGATCAGGGTTGCGCCGACACCCTCGTATAATTTCAGGATTACATTACCGACAAACGCTTCACACACAACGACGTCTGCCTTTCCTGCCGGGATATCACGTGCTTCGATACTTCCGATAAAATTGATATCTTTGCATTCTTTCAGCATCGGATAGGTTTCTTTTACCAGCGCATTGCCTTTTTCTTCTTCCACACCGATATTGACGATGGCAACTGTCGGGTTCTTTACTCCCATGACATTTTCCATGTAGATCGACCCCATTCTTGCAAACTGCACCAGCTGAGAAGGTCTTGCATCCACGTTTGCGCCACAGTCAATCAGCAAAGAACAGCCATTTTCTGTCGGGATAAGCGGAGCCAGAGGCGGACGCTCCACGCCCTTTGCCCTACCGACTAACACCTGTCCGCCAACTAAAACCGCGCCGGTGCTTCCCGCAGATACAAACGCGTCGCATTCGCCGTTTTTCACCAGACCTAAACCTTTTACAATGGAGGAATCCTTTTTGCCGCGGATCGCATTGACCGGAGGCTCGCCCGTCTCGATCACTTCGGAAGCGTGTACGACTTCAATCCGCTCTGCCGGATAGGAATAGGCTGCGAGTTCCTTTTTCACAACGTCCTCCTGTCCTACCAGAAAAACCTTCACGCGTTCATCTGCATGAACTGCCTCTACAACACCTTTTATAATCTCTGTCGGCGCGTTGTCTCCGCCCATCGCGTCCACAGCAACTCTGACCAGCTCTGCCATCTTAAAGCACCTGCCCTTTCTTGTTTTTGTTACAGTTCGTTCGTGCCTTTTTGCAAATGGCGTGGGTGAACTGTAACATCTTTTACTATACTAAAATACCGTAGAAAAGTCAATTTTCCTGACGTTTTCAGGCAAAAAAATGAGGCTCCCGGAAGATTCCGGAAGCCCTTTTGTTTGCTCGTCTGTTATTCATAACAATAGAATCTCGCAGAGTGTGATTCTATTATTTAAGCCTCAACCTTAACGATTTCGCGCTTGTTGTAAGAACCGCAGGCCTTGCAGACTCTGTGAGGCATCATCAGTGCGCCGCATTTGCTGCACTTCACCAGAGTGGGTGCGCTCATTTTCCAATTTGCCCGTCTCTTATCTCTTCTGGACTTGGAAGACTTATTCTTAGGACAGATAGACATCGTTACACCTCCTTATTCGCGTTAAAGACATCCATGATTGCCGCCATCCTCGGATCGGGAACAAAAGTATCGCAGCCGCATGCTCCCGTGTTCAAATCCTTCCCGCAGACAGGACACAGTCCCTTGCAGTCTGGTCTGCACAACACCTTCATAGGCCAGCTTGTCGTAATCTCATTATCGATCAGACTATCTATATTCAGCGAGTAACCTTCCATAAAAGCTTCCTGCTCTTCCAAAGCATCCTGATCAGCACGGTCAGGTGCCACCAGCTTCTGTACGATGGAAAGATCAAACGGAACTTCTACTTCTTCCAAGCATCTGTCACAGGGAATTCCTGCCACAAACTGCAGCTTTGCTTCCACAAGTGCTTCGCCCTGCGCGGTATTCGTCAGCTTCAGCAAAAGCTTACTGCTGCTCTTTACCGGATAAGAGCTTCCATCATGTGTAATCTCTGCAGTCTCCCACGCAAACTCCTGCGTAAGAACTTTGCCTTCGGATGTAAAAACATCTGTCACATTCACTAACATAGTATACTCCTAACGACATGGCAAAATCCAAACGGACTTCGTCCATACTCATACGATTATACAGACGCCTTTTGCCTTTGTCAAGATAATTTTCACTAATTCTTTCTGCTTACTTTTTTACGATTCCGTGTTCCATCAAGAAATTCTCCCAGACCTGATAATATTTCGCTTTCAGGTGGATCTGGTCGAATGTCCAATCCGCGTATAAATTGCCGTTTTCATCGCAGACCGCTTCGTTGACGTCAATATAAAAAATATCCTTTCCATTTGCGAGTGTTTCGATTTCCACATTGCGGATATTGATGTTTGTGTTATTAAATACTGGATCGGAAGCGTTTTTCTGCCCCGCCACGCGCATGATTCCCTGCACGAAAATAATCGCGTCCGGCTGCAGCTCCCGAATCTTATATACCGCCCTCGCATAGGCTTCAAAAAATGATTCCGGCGTTCCCGTGCCCATCTCGTTGATGCCGATCATCAGATAGACTTTTTTGAACTGGTGTCTGGAAAGCGCCTGCTCCAGCGTCAGCTTTTCATCACCTTCCCGGATAAAATCCTTCGGTTTTTCAAATAAATTATAGACCGTCAGAGATGTCTTGCTGTAAAAGGTCGCCACATCTGCCAGGTTGCTGTACTCGTAGAGTCCCTGTGTCCGGGAATCCCCGATAAACACGGCGTCCGCAAAATACTCCTTGTCCACATGGGTAAATTCAAGCGGCTCCTCCTCTGCTTCCTGCGTCTCTTCTGCCGCCTTGCCTGGCACAGCATTTTCGCTTACGCCTGCCTCATTTTCGTCTCCGGTTCCGTTTTTATGATCTGCATCCCGGTCAGCATTCGCCATCTGTCCGGCTTTTTCTCCCCCGTTTTCTTCATTCGTCTGCCCGCCGGTTTCCTCCGTTATTCTGTCTTTTTGCACATCTGCAGCATCCATCGCCGCCGTCTGTACGCTCCTGTCACTCCACGGATAAACGCCCTGTTTTAAATCTATAAAAACAGTCGCTAACGCAGGCTGCTTCCAGCTCGCCGGATTTTCTATTTCGCCGGATTTTACCCCATTGGCAACCCCGGCTCCCTCTATCACCATTCCGATATCACCGCAGCCGATCACTGCGGCCAACAGTGGACATTTTTTCCAAAAGCTCATATTTTCTCCATTCTGCAGGTGCTGCCGCGCCAATGAACCCGCACACAATCCTATCTTTTTTAAAAGTTCGCATACATGAACGGGTTGTTCGCCGCATTCGCCATCCGATATACGCTGTACCAGAAAACAACAAACAGTGCAGCGACTACTATCACATTTTTCCTGTGTTTTTCACACCACCGGTAAACCTGCGGGATGCAAAGCAAAATGCCGCCGACAAGCTCCGGAATAAACAGTGTCAGTTCTTTTGCGAAATCCCCGGGATTGACCGCGCTGCCCACGCCAAAGAACGGGAACAGCCGTGCGAAATAAACGCCGATTTCCGGCAGGGTCGGAATTGCAAACACCATCCAGGTCAGTGGAATCACGAACAGTACATATACATGGGATAAAATTTTGCTCTTTTTCAGCCATTTTCCGATCCACAGCTTTTCTATCACAACCAGTAATCCCAAAATCATCCCCCACAGGATAAAATGCAGTCCGCCGCCATGCCAGAAGCCGGTCACCGCCCATACGAGCAATAGGTTGAATACCGTGCGCAGCGTTCCCTTCCGGTTGCCTCCCAGCGGGATATAGAGATAGTCCCGAAACCACGAGCCGAGCGTCATGTGCCAGCGACGGTAAAATTCGCTGACAGAGCGGGACGAATACGGCTGGTCAAAGTTTTTGATCGCCGGAAGTCCGATCATCCTGCCGATTCCGACTGCAATCAGGGAATACCCCGCGAAATCAAAATAGAGCTCCATCGAATAGGCTGCCGCGCCCAGCCATGCAAGCGGCGTCGAAATGCTTTCAAAGCCGATCGTCTGGATATCGTTCCACAAAAAGCCCAGCCGATCCGCCAGCAGCACCTTCATGCCCAGTCCGGCAATGATATATTTCAGCCCGTCTTCTGCCCTTGCCGCCTTCCAGACACCGAACTGCTGCGCCTGTTCCATCTCGCCATATCGCATAATCGGTCCCGAAACGATCTGCGGGAAACAACACAAATATGCGCCAAACCGGAGAAATGAACGCTCCGCGTGCCCGCTTCTGTACACATCAATCAAATAGGAAATGCTTTTAAACGTATAAAAACTAATTCCCACCGGAAGCAGCATATTTTCCTCGAACACATTGGAAAGCTTGAAAAAGATCAGAAGCGACGCGTTGCACAAAACGCTGACAGCCAGCCAGAATTTGCGCTTCTTGACAGTTTGGGGGCTGGCCGTGTTTCTATAGGGCTCCTCTTTCCTCTGATCTACGGTTTCCTCGAAAATCTGCAGTTCGCTCCAGTTTATGGTTTTCCTGCGAAGCCCCCTCACACCCGGATGCTCCTTTTTTCTATGAAGCCCCGACATTCTTTTGCCGTCTGCATCCGGCTCCGTCGCCAGACCGTACCCGAACAGCCAGTTGACAACCGACATTCCGAGCAAAATCAGCACATGCGCAGGATCCCCGAGCGCATACAAAATCAAGCTAAAAGCAAACAGCACAAACATCCGAAACCGCTTCGGAACCGCATAAAAAAGGATCAGGAAAAGCGGCAGATATCGAAACAGAAATTCCAGACTGCTGAATACTAAGGTATGCAAACTTTCTAAATTTCCGATTTCAATTCCTGACATTTTTCCTGATCCCGTCCTTTATTTTCTGACTGAACGCCTTATTTGCCCTTTACAATCGCAAGGGTATGTCTGGCAATCTCCAGTTCTTCATTTGTCGGAATCACAAGCACTTTGGTCTTTGCAGATGGCGTCGAAACGATTCTCTCCTTGCCCCGGATATTGTTTGCTTCCTTATCCAGCTCTACGCCAAGATGTTCCAGATACGGGCTGCAGATCAGCTCACGGATAACCGGGCTGTTTTCGCCGATTCCCGCTGTAAAGCAGATCGCATCCGCACCATTTAATTCTGCCGCATATGCACCGATATATTTTGCAACCCGAAGGACAAACGCTTTGATCGCCCTTGTCGCAGCCGGATTATTTCCTTCCAGATAAGCGTCTTCCAGATCTCTGAAATCAGAGGAAAAACCATCTGAAAGTCCAAGTACACCGGATTCCTTGTTCAAAATTCTCACTACTTCGTGGATGTTCTTACCATCCTTACCTGCCATCATTTCCAGTACACCAGGATCTACATCACCGCTTCTGGTGCCCATAATCAGACCTTCCAGCGGAGTCAGTCCCATGGAGGTATCTATACATCTGCCGTCCTTTATCGCAGATACGGACGCACCGTTTCCAAGGTGGCAGATAATCAGTTTTAACGATTCATACGGCTTGCCCAGGATATCCGCCGCACGTCTGGAAACGTACTGGTGGCTCGTGCCGTGGAAACCGTATCTTCTGATTCCAAACTGTTTGTAATAACGGTAAGGAATCGCATATAAATAAGCCTCTTCATCCATCGTCTGATGAAAGGCAGTATCAAATACCGCTACCTGAGGAACACCCGGCAGCTGTAACTCACAATCTTCAATTCCCTGCAGGTTCGCCGGATTATGAAGAGGCGCCAGTACGGTACATTCCATAATCGCTTCTTTTACCTGCGGTGTGATCAGGGTTGCTTCTGAAAAATGCTCGCCGCCGTGTACAACACGGTGTCCGACTGCACCGATCTCGGACAGTTCTTTTACCGCGCCGTCTTCCGGATTCGTCAGTGTCTGCAGCATCAGACGGACAGCATCCTTATGATCTGCCATCGGAGCGTCCCATTTACGCTTTTCATGACCGGTCAGTGTGTAGCTGATCCGGCTGCCAGCGATACCAATTCTCTCACATAATCCTTTCGCTGTCAATTCTTCTGTTTCCGAATCGATTAACTGGAATTTCAGCGAAGAACTTCCGCAATTTATGACAAGAATTTTCATTTTTGTATACCCCCGTTCGTGTTATTTAAATCTCACCTCTCCATAATAACAAAAACCATCCCAATTTACAACTAAAACCGAGACGGTTTGCACAATTTTATTCCCAGCAGGCTGTTAGACTCACGGGCTCGCACCGGCACACTTTACTTCCTGCTGCGCAGGCTGCCCGTTCGTTAATGATGCAAAAAAACAAATGCCGCCCTATACGGACGGCGTTTATTTTTCTATTGTATCAATTATGTCGTGAGCATAGCTCACTCGGCAACTTCGCCGTTCGTCAATCATGCAAGCATGCTGACTCACTTGCGCGCGTTACATGAGCTGTGCCTGAACAGCAGTTAATGCTACTACTCCGACGATATCTTCCCAGGAACAGCCTCTGGACAGGTCGTTTACGGGCTTTGCGATACCCTGCAGCATTGGTCCATAGGCTTCCGCCTTTGCCAGTCTCTGTACCAGCTTGTAGCCGATATTGCCGCAGTCCAGGTTCGGGAAGATCAGAACGTTTGCCTTACCTGCAACTTCGCTGCCAGGCGCTTTGGATTTTGCAACAGAGGGCACAATCGCTGCGTCAGTCTGCAGTTCGCCGTCCAATGTCAGTCCGGGATACTGTTCGTGTGCAATTTCTACCGCTTTTACAACCTTATCTACCAGAGGATGCTTTGCGCTTCCCTTGGTGGAATGGGACAGCATCGCGATAATCGGTTTTGCGCCGACAAGGGTCTTAAAGCTCTTTGCACTGGTGTCTGCAATCGCTGCAAGCTCTTCAGCGGTCGGATCCTGATTCAGGCCACAATCTGCAAACAGAAACGTACCGTGCTCGCCGTATTCACAGTTGGGTACATCCAGAATAAAGAAACCGGATACCAGCTTTACACCGGGTGCGGTCTTTAAAATCTGCAGCGCCGGACGCAGGGTATCTGCGGTTGCATGGCATGCACCCGCCACCATTCCGTCTGCATCATTTGCTTTTACCATGATAACACCAAAGGTCATGTTATCGGTCAGCAGAATCTGACGTGCCTTTTCGGGCGTCATTCCCTTATGCTTTCTCGTTTCATATAATAACTGAACGTATTCGTCCAGCTTCTCACATTTCGTAGGATCGATCACGCGCACACCGGTCAGATCAACTTCCAGCCATCCTGCACCATCCATGATCTTTTCTTCATTGCCAACCATAATAATGTTGGCAATCCCCTCTTCGATAATATGGGATGCTGCGATCAGCGTTCTCTTGTCATTCGTCTCCGGAAGTACGATCGTCTTTCTGTCCGATCTGGCTTTTTCTTTGATGATGTCAATATAAGACATTCTGCTTCTCCTTTCATTTTCTGATTTTCACGTTTTCGTTCTCGATGTCTGATAGATAAATTATAACATTTTCCCCATTCGAGACAAGGCAAATTTCTCAAATCTTTGTATAAAATGAAGGACACAGTTCACTCGTAGATCTCTATAAGCAGATTTCATGCTTGCATGAAAAGATGCTTGTAGAGCTCTACGAAGGGAGCGCCATTTCATGAGCAAAAAGGAACTGCGCAGCAGCGAAAAAGCAGCGAAGCTGCGTTTTTTGCGAATGATGTGACGCGGGCGAACTGGGCAAACCAGCTTCGGACACAAAAAAACTGCCGCCGGCAAAACCTGCCGGCAGCAGTTTTTCATGTTTTTTATAAAAGTTTGTGCAGCTTACATCATACCCATGCCGCCTGCACCGCCGGCGGGCATTGCAGGAGTGTCTTCCTTAATGCTTGCAACAACGGATTCGGTTGTCAGCAATGTGCTTGCAACGCTGGTTGCGTTCTGCAGAGCGCTTCTGGTAACCTTTGCAGGGTCCAGAATACCTGCGTCGATCATATTTACATAAGTCTCATTCAGGGCATCGAAACCGAAGCCGATCGGGGACTCTTTTACCTTGTTGATGATAACGCTGCCTTCCAGCCCTGCGTTTGCTGCGATATAGTACAAAGGAGCTTCCAGAGCCTTCAGTACAATCTTCGCGCCGGTCTTCTCATCGCCTTCCAGTGTATTTGCCAGAGCTTCTACATCCTTTGCAGCGTGGATATATGCAGAACCGCCGCCTGCAATGATACCTTCTTCTACTGCTGCACGGGTAGCTGCCAGAGCGTCTTCCATACGCAGTTTTGCTTCTTTCATCTCGGTTTCCGTTGCAGCGCCGACACGGATCACTGCTACGCCGCCAGCCAACTTAGCAAGTCTCTCCTGCAGCTTTTCTCTGTCGAAATCAGAAGTGGTCTCTTCGATCTGCTTCTTGATCTGTGCAACTCTCGCTGCGATTGCAGCCTTGTCGCCTTCCCCGTCAACAATGATGGTGTTCTCTTTCTGAACCTTAACAGATTTTGCACGGCCGAGCATATCCATTGTGGTCTCTTTTAATTCCAGGCCGAGTTCGGAGCTGATCACCTGTCCGCCGGTCAGGATTGCAATATCCTCCAGCATAGCCTTTCTTCTGTCGCCATAGCCAGGAGCTTTAACAGCTACTACATTGAAAGTGCCGCGCAGCTTGTTGACGATCAGGGTGGTCAGAGCCTCGCCCTCTACATCCTCAGCGATGATCAGCAGCTTTGCGCCGGACTGAACGATCTGCTCCAGTAAAGGCAGGATCTCCTGAATGTTAGAAATCTTCTTATCGGTAATCAGGATATACGGATTGTCCAGAACTGCTTCCATCTTATCCATATCAGTAGCCATGTATGCAGAGATATAACCTCTGTCAAACTGCATACCTTCTACCAGATCCAACTCTGTCTTCATGGTCTTGCTTTCCTCGATGGTAATAACACCATCGTTGGAAACCTTTTCCATCGCATCTGCAACCATCTGACCAACTTCATCGCTTGCTGCAGAAATCGCTGCAACTCTTGCAATGTGGTTCTTACCGTTGACCTTCTGGCTCATCTTCTGAATGGAATCTACGGCACACTCGGTTGCCTTCTGCATACCTTTTCTTAAAATGATCGGATTTGCACCTGCTGCCAGGTTGCTCATGCCAGCGCCGATCATTGCCTGTGCCAGAACAGTTGCGGTTGTGGTGCCGTCACCTGCAACGTCATTGGTCTTTGTTGCAACTTCTTTTACCAGCTGTGCACCCATGTTCTCGAATGCATCTTCCAGCTCGATCTCTTTTGCGATGGTCACACCATCGTTGGTGATCAGCGGAGCACCGTAGGATTTATCCAGTGCTACGTTACGTCCCTTGGGTCCAAGGGTTACTCTGACGGTATTTGCCAGCTTATCAACGCCGGCTTCCAGTGCTGCACGCGCTTCTGCGCCGTATTTAATTTCCTTTGCCATAATAAATCAGCCTCCTAATTCAAGTTTAAACTTACGCTTCGATTACTGCCAGAATGTCTGACTGCTTTACAACGATATATTCTTCGTCATCCAGTTTCACATCAGTACCTGCGTACTTGGAGTAAATGACCTGATCGCCAACCTTAACTTCCATTTTCACTTCTTTGCCGTCCACCACTCCGCCGGGGCCAACTGCAATGACTTCTGCCTGCTGGGGCTTCTCTTTATTCTGTCCAGGAAGAACAATTCCGGATTTGGTTGTCTCTTCTGCAACCAGCTGCTTTAATACAACTCTGTCACCTAACGGTACTAACTTCATGATAACTGCCTCCTTATATGAAAATTCATACTTTCGTATTTACTGTTAGCACTCATTTGTCCTGAGTGCTAAACACTATATGTATATTATGTTTCTTCGGTCGATTATGCAACACAGCTGAGTGCCGTTCATGTTCTATTTTCTTTTATTTTCTTTTATTTTCTCGTTATTTCTTTCATTTTCATATCAGGTTTATGAAAGTGGAATTTCATACTTTTTTTAGAATTTCACTCTGCCGCAGCAGGATCCCCACAGAGTATTTTGCATCGTATGGGCAATTTCATTTCTTATACGCAAAAATTCTATACACAAAAAGGCACATGCAAAAGCTGTTACCCTTTTCCATGCGCCCTGTATTTTCCATTCCTGACAACAGAAAGTTCGTAGAACATGCATTCTATTGTTTCAGATTTCGAAAGCTGCTTCCTGTATAAAGAAGCTGCAGCCTGTCGATAAACCAGTCTGTCCAATATTGCCAGAATTTATACTCTGGACAGATATTCACCGGTTCTGGTGTCGATCTTGATGACATCGCCTTCGTTTACGAACAGCGGTACATAAACCTGTGCGCCGGTCTCAACGGTAGCAGGCTTATTTGCGCCAGTAGCGGTATCGCCCTTGAAGCCAGGCTCGGTCTCAGTAATTGCCAGCTCTACGAACAGAGGGGGCTCCACTGCGAATACGCTGCCGTTATGAGAACAGATCTTGCAGACTTCATTCTCTTTTACGAACTTCAGAGCATCGCCGATGGCATCCTGGTTCAGAGAGATCTGGTCATAGGTTTCCATATCCATGAAAGTATACAGATCGCCGTCGTTGTACAGGTACTGCATATCTCTTCTCTCGATACGGGCAGTAGGACATTTCTCAGTAGGACGGAAAGTCTTCTCAACAACACCGCCGCTCTTAATATTCTTTAACTTGGTTCTAACGAAAGCAGCGCCTTTACCAGGTTTAACGTGCTGGAACTCAATAATCTGGTAAATATTGCCCTCAAACTCAATGGTAACGCCGTTTCTGAAATCACCTGCAGAAATCATATAAAATCTTCCTCCTAAATAATCACGGTTTCAATACTATACAAGTGTATCCTAAAAAACCTCATATTTCAACTGTTTTTTTCAGAAATTGCAGGGGTAATCTCCGATTCTTCCCCGGCAAGCTCCAGTTCAAACCAGAACCTAACGCCGTTTTCGTAATTGATTACGCCGTATTTCTGGTTCATCGACTCCATAATTGCCTTGACGATCGACAGTCCGATACCGCTTCCGCCGTATTCCCTCGTTCTCGCCTTGTCCACCTTGTAAAACTTCTCCCACAGATGCGGCAGGGAATCCTCCGGGATCGGCATACCGGTATTGAACACCGAAACTCTGGCATGTCCGTCCATTTCCTCGATCTTTACCTCGACAACCTTTTCTTTTTCGCAATGGTTGACTGCATTGGAAAAATAGTTCATCAGGACTTCTTCGATCTTGAATTCATCGCCCCAGACATAGATCTCCTTCGTCTGATCCATATGGACGGAAATGCCGTTCTGCTTCGCAAGAAGATCTGCGGACTGCAGATAATTGTGCACAAGTGCCGTGATATCAAAGCGCTCCATCGAAACAACATCGTTGCCGGATTCGAGCTGGTTGAGCGTCAGAAGCTTTTTGACCATGTTGTTCATCTTCGCCGCTTCGTCCACAATGACGTCGCAGTAAAATTTCCGGCTCTCCGGATCGGAATTGACGTCCTCCAAAAGTCCCTCCGCATAGCCCTGGATCAGTGCGATCGGCGTTTTTAACTCATGGGAAACGTTCGACAGAAACTCCCGACGCATCTGGTCGATCTCTTCTTTTTTCTGGATGTCCTTTTTTAATTCATTGTTCGCCGTTTTCAACTCTGAAATCGTATGCTCCAGCGTATCGGAAAGCTGATTGATATTCTCGCCGAGAATGCCGATTTCGTTTTTGCTGTTTCCGCTGTAACGGGCTTCAAAATCCAGATGGCACATTCGTTCCGAAATGTCCGCCAGCTGAAGAATCGGCGTCGTCACCCTGCGGGAAACAATCCAGATCACAATACCGCTGATAATTGCTGAGAAAATACCGACGCTTGCAAGGAACGTATTCGCAATTTTCGCACTGTCCCGGATTCCTTCCAGCGCACTTCTTACAATAAAAAAGTATCCGCCCGTCAGAATGCCCCAGCTTTCTATATATTCCATTTGCGCCCGACTGTCTGAAACGCGTGCGACAATATAATTATTGCCGTTTTCCATAATCTCGTACTTCTCGCCGCTTAGTGCAAACAGATGCTGTAAAAGCTGCTGCTTCAAAAATTCAGAACCGCCGCCGGAGTCCGCAACCACCTCGGAATTCGCATTAAGCACGAGCAGAGACAAATTATACTTCGAGCACTGCTGCTGGAGAGAAAGCTGATATTCGTCCGTATCAATCTCGTCGTTTGCGACCGCCTCTCCCAGTTCCTCATACATCCGCATCAGAACTGCTTTTTTATTCGAGATATAATATTTCTGCAAAAACCCGCTGTTTAAAAACCAGCAAAGCAGAATCGTCCCCGCCATCAAACCGATAAAAATCCCTGCAAACTGTTTGCGGATGGACGTCCGCTTTGCGGTCTTTTTCTCTTTTTTATGCATCGAGCTTATACCCCATTCCCCAGATCGTCTTGATCAGTTCGCCTTTATCTCCCAGCTTGCTGCGCAGCTTTTTTACATGTGTGTCGATCGTGCGGGCATCGCCGAAATAGTCATAATTCCATACGTTATTCAGTATCTTTTCTCTTGAAAGAGCGATTCCTCTGTTTTCCATAAAATAGGTCAGCAGTTCGAATTCCTTATAGCTTAAATCAACATTCCTGCCGTCGATCTCCACCATATGCGCCGCTTTGTCCAGATGGATTCCTCCAACGTCCAGCACCTCATTTTCCTGTGCGCTTTTGCCGGTGCGGCGCAGAATCGCCTCTACTCTCGCTACCAGAATCTTCGGGCTGAACGGCTTGGAAATGTATTCATCCACGCCCAGATCAAAGCCCTGCAGTTCATCCTTTTCATCGCTTCTCGCCGTCAGCATGATAATCGGCACTTTGGAATAGGATCTGATCTCCCGGCATACCTGCCAGCCGTCCATCTTCGGCATCATCACATCCAGAATCATCAGAGCGATATCCTGATGGGCAAAAAAGACATCCAGTGCCTCGCTTCCGTCTCCTGCTTCCAGTACCTCAAAATTTTCTCTCTGCAAAAAGTCTTTTACGAGTTTGCGCATTCTGTTCTCATCGTCTACCACAAGAATCTTCTGTCTGTCCATATATCCTCCTCATCTGCCGCAGCGCGGCAACCATCATCACTCATCTATCCGCAGTGTAGCAGAAAAATATGTCAGAAATGTGAACTTGCGATACCAAGGGCAAAAAGTCAGAACTCCGATGTAAGCTTGTTTACAGGAGGTTGTTTGACCTTTGTACAGGTATCCCCAAACCGCTTACAGATGCTCCCGTTTTCCGGCAAAGAAATCTTCCACCCGCCGCATAACATACAGATACGCCGGAATCAGGAACAGATCTGCAAACAGCCATGCCAGCGGGTTTGCAAAGCACACGCCCAGAAATCCGAACACCGGAACAAGCACGACGCCTGCGATACCGCGGGCGATCATTTCACTCACGCCGGAGAAAATGGCCAGCGTGCTGAAGCCGATTCCCTGAATCAGGAAGCGGACGTTGTTGACAAGAATCAGGAACGTATAGCTTCCGCTGTTGATCAGAAGCATCTGCTGAATCCGGTCCATCAGCTCCGGATCGGTTCCGTCCACAAATAAAAGCGCCATATACTTACCGGCAACTGCCAGGATACCGAATGCAATAAGTGCATACACGATCCCGTAAATATTTGCCATCCGAAGTCCTTCGCGGATTCGCTTCGGCTTCTTCGCGCCCATGTTCTGCCCTGCCCAGGTCGCCATCGTTGCGCCCAGCGCATCGGACGGGCAAACGAAAAATCCGCTGATTCTTCCGGAAGCCGTAACCGCTGCAACCGCAGTGGAACCGAGCGTATTGACCGCGCTCTGCAAAATAACGCTGCCGATCGCCGTAACGGAATACTGCAATCCCATCGGAACACCCATTCCTGCCAGACGAAGCATCAGTTCCGGGTCAGCCTTTCCTTCTGTTCCCTGCATCCGCAAAATCTCGTATTTGCGGATCATATAGACCAGACAACAGATACCGGAAATTGCCTGAGAAATCACGGTTGCCAGCGCTGCGCCCGCAACACCCATTTTCAGTACCAGAATACAGAACAGATCGAGTACAATATTTAACAGTGCCGACATCACCAGAAAATAAACCGGTGTTTTGGAATCTCCCATCGCACGGATAATCGCTGAAGTCAGATTGTAGAGAATTGTCACAGGAATTCCCGCAAAAATGATGACGATATACATCCATGCATCGTCGATGATATTTTCCGGTGTCCGCATCCACTGCAGGATATTTCTGCACAGAAGCACCGTCACGATCGTGAGCACCACTGCAAAGATCACAGATACCCATGCACTGTTGGCTACACAGCGGCGCATTCCGCTCTCGTCCTTTGCTCCAAACCTCTGCGCAATCGGAATCGCAAAACCGCTGCAGATTCCCATACAGAACCCGATAATCAAAAAGTTGATCGAGCCGGTGGAGCCTACCGCCGCCAGCTGATCCACGCCCAGAAACTTTCCAACGATCGCAGTATCCACCAGACTGTAAAACTGCTGGAATAAATTTCCCAGTAAAAGAGGGATAGCAAATTCCAGAATCAGTCTTCCGGGCTTGCCTTCTGTCATATCCTTTACCATAAAAAATCCCCTTCCCTTTGTAAATTACTCTGTGTAGTATATACCACAGACAATTTCAAAAGCAATGGGGATTTTTGCATTTTACATGTAAAAAAATGATCCTTCTATTTTGTGGCACCAAACGGCGCTGCACATTGGATTGCACGTCATGATCCGATCCGTTTCCAGACCTGTACCGCAAAATCTGCTGCCGCTGCCTCATCTGCCCGATCCGGATGCAGCATCGCCCGGTCGAAATTTCGGATCATAGCCTGAATCTGTTCGGTATTTTGTCCGCTCTTTGCCATTTCCTCGTAGCGTCTGCGCACCTGAATCGGCATCTTACCCTGGCAGAGAAATGCATCCATATATTCATTATCTTCCGGAATCCATGTTTTTACCCGGTCGATCACCTTCTGGTAATAGGCAGGATCGTTTCCCATCCCGCAGGTTCCGAACAGGGCGATCTTTTTGCCATGCAGACCTGAAAGCAGTTCTACTGTCTTTTCGTCACAGTCGCCTCGATCCACCCAAAAACCGACAAAATAAAGCTCCGCGTCCTTTTCCCGATATTCGTCAATATTTTTTAAGTCCTTGGAATCGCCAGGAATCGCCGCAAAAATCTGTGTTGCAAGCTTTCTGGTATTTCCTGTCTGACTGGAGTAAATCACAATTGTCTGCATAAAGTATCTCCTTTCTCAACAATAGAATGCACGCTCTGCAGCATTCTATTGTCATAAATGATATCCTGCCGGCATACCGCCGCAGCATAATCCCCCGCCTCCACAGCA
>OLSO01001102.1_pt1 | contig 22539 bp, 20 predicted proteins | sample 1672441 | NCBI WGS metagenome assembly OLSO01 (sample SAMEA3136686, study PRJEB25190) | human gut metagenome | biome: human gut; feature: human-associated habitat; material: faeces | place: Austria | collected 2013 | reverse complement strand
TAATACAAAGCATGTCGCGAGTTGCTAAATGTATCGACAATGGACCAATGGAAGGGTTTTGGGGAATTCTGAAGAGAGAGCGATACTATGGAAAACGATTCACTGATAGAAGTACTCTCGTAAAAATGATCGAAGATTATATAGATTACTACAACAACAAACGTTTGCAAAGGAATCTTGGAATTTTAACACCAATGGAAAAACATGAAATTTACTTGCAAGCTGCATAAAAACTGCCAGCAGATAAATTTCTGCTGGCAGGAAAAATTTATATTTTTTCAATTGTCTACTTGACGGGGAGCAGTTCACAAAAAATATTTGCTAGTGCGACAGCCCCTTTTTACATGGAAAAGCCACTTTAGAATACTAAGGTGGCTACAAAATGGCTACATTCTTCTATTTTTTATTTAATGTCTTTCAAATCAGCTTCCCTATCCGGATCAGTATGATTTTTCTTAAGCATCTTTGTATATTCAAAGAGATCCCGTCTTGTTGTATTATCCAGTACATATAAATCTGCAATCAACTCATCCACCATAGGCAGTTCTGTGTAATCAAATTTTTTTAATATACGCGCAGTTCTGTCAGAAATATAGGCATTTTTATGTCTGTCAATATTGTGTTTCTCACTATCAGATGGGAGAGGTGGCAAAGTCTCAATATCATCATATGGATTATCCTTACAAATGGAGTTGATAGGGATATCTAATATATTAGATATCCGTAGTGCAGTATCAAAGCGGACTGCGGTGTCTCTCTGTATAATGGAATAAATAGTAGTAGGCGCAATGCCTGCTTTTTTTGCCAGTTCTTTTACCGTCATTCCTTTCCGGTCTAATATTTCTTTTAAATTTTGCCCATAGCCCATATACTTTGTCCTGTGACGATTCACTGGGAATAGTCATTGTTTCCTTTCTGTTAATCTACTTATCAATTATATCATCTCAGAGTCTATTATGCAATTCGTAGTTATTTCAAAATAATTTCAAGTTAGTATTTACAAAATACGCAATGAGTAATAATATTGAATTATTCTGAATACGAAATACGTAATGAGAGAAAATATAATGCGAAAGGAGAATTGATATGGAAAGGACGAACTATATGATGACTGTGGATGATGTAGCGCAGGAGTTAGGTGTATCAAAACAGAAGGGCTACAGAATTATCAGACAGCTCAATGAGGAATTGGCGTCTGCCGGATATATGACGGTACAGGCAAAGGTGCCAAGAACATATTGGTGCGAAAGATTTTATACCGGAAAAAGAAATGCGGGATAGGAGAGTGTAATTTATGGCAGTATCGAAGGATATAGAAAAAGGAACCTGGACTTCACAGGTCTGGGTGGAGGACTGGCAGGGAAAGAAAAAACATAAAAAGAAAAGAGGATTTGCAACGAAGAAGGAAGCTCTGGAATGGGAGCACTCCATACTGTTAGCGGCTAAGGCAGATATGAACATGAAACTCGCAGATTTTGTTGACTTGTATTTTAGAGACAAAGAAACCGAATTAAAAGCGAGAACAGTTAGGAATAAACGCTATATGATAGAGCAACATATTCTCCCTATGCTTGGAGACAAGCCAATGGCTGGAATTACTCCGGCAGATATTATTCAGTGGCAGAATTATATCCGCTCAAAGGGCTTCAAAGAAACCTACCAGAGAATGCTGCAAAACCAACTTACTGCGCTGTTTACTCATGCAACCAAAATCTATAACTTGAAAGATAATCCATGTGCGAAGGTCAAGCGTATTGGAAAGGCAGATGCTGATAAAAAGCAGTTACAGTTTTGGACATTGGATGAATTTCATAAATTCATTGCTTCCTTTGAGGAAGGGAGCAGGTATCATGTTTTGTTTGACCTCTTATTTTTCAGTGGGTGCAGAATCGGTGAAGCACTTGCACTTACGCCGAAGGATTTTGACCTGACAAATCGGAAAGTATCTATTACAAAAACTTATTTTCGGCACAAAGGTGTTGATGAGATTACAGAACCTAAGACAGAGGAGTCAATACGCACAGTGATTATTCCGGAATTCTTGGCGGATGAAATAAAAGAATATATGGAATCAATGTATAAACTACCGGAAAATGCGAGACTGTTTCCAATCGTACCGGAGGCAGTGCAGCATGTATTGAAAAGACATGCGGATAAGGCAGGAATAAAACGCATTCGTGTCCATAGTCTCAGACATTCGCACTGTGCTTACCTGATACATCTCGGCGTACAACCCATGATTATCAAAGAGCGCTTGGGACATAAGGATATACGGATAACATTGAATACATACGGGCACTTGTATCCATCGGAGCAGGAGAAAGTAGCAGATATTCTTGATAGAATGGCAGGAGCAAATGGAAATTCCAATAATACAGGTAAAAGATGATGAGCAGAAAGGAGAAGAAATGGGATATAAAAAGGCATTCAGATATTCTACCGGAAATGCTGTAGTGGACGAAGTAGGAACAATGAATTTTACAGGAAATATCATACCAATGGTGTGGTTTAAGACAATCTGCTATCCCAACGGTGCGCCTCACAATAACGCCATACACATTCTGGCAGATATTGTTTACTGGTATCGTCCTAAAGAGGAAAGGGATGAGGAAAGCGGTCAGTTAATCGGAATGAAAAAGAAATTCAAAGATGATTACTTACAACGAAGCTATGCACAGATGGCTGAAACTTTTGGATTATCAAAAAGGCAGGTAACAGAGGCTGTAAAGGCTCTTGAGGAAATGGGAATCATAAAACGTATTTTTAAAACGATTTCAGTTCGGGGGCAGACATTGAATAATGTACTTTTCATAAAACTGATACCTAAGCGGTTGTATGAAGTTACCTTTCCGGAGGAAATTGAGAAAAAGGCACTCTCACCGTCGGAAGGGAGTGCTCTCCCCATAGAAAGTGAGAGGGGTGACATTTCAGAGGCACAGGGTAGACATTTGAAAGTGACAGGTCACTCGCTACAAGGAGAGACAAATACAAAGAATGTATTAAATATTGCAAAAGAGACTACCTGTAGAGATTATCCATCCATCAATCAGGGACAAGAAGGACAGATGGATGTGATAGATACTTACACGCAGATTGTAAAGGAAAATATTGATTATGATATTCTGAAAACGGATATGAAATACAGATATGATCTTTTGGATGAACTGGTGGATATTATTGTAGATGTGGTAGCTGTTGACAGAGAGAAGATTCGTATTGGTGGAACGGATTATCCCTATCAGTTGGTAAAAGGAAAGTTCTTAAAACTGGAGTCCGGACATATACGTTATGTTTTGTACAGCATGGAAAAGACAACCACTCATATTGCCAATATCAGAGCATATCTGTTGACAGCACTCTATAACGCCCTAAACACCATTCACAATTACTATAGTGCTGAAGTCAATTATTACGAATATGGAGATGGGAAATATGATGTATAAGGAACGATTTGAAGCGATTGAATTGGAACCATGTGAATTGGTAATGATCCGGGAACTTGCGGTAAACTACCGCAAGAATTTACTGGAGAAGTGTCATGTGGAAAATATCAGAGAATTAAGAGGTCAGTATGAGACATGGAGCGAGTATGAAGATATTATGCAGTATTACTACCTTGTTCTGTGCAATCGGCTGATTGAAAAAATACCGGAAGTTCCGCAAGAAATCTTGGGGCAGGGATTTCTGGCAGAAACAGATAATATCGTAATTGGAAGCAAAATTGAAAAGAGCAAAGGAGACATATAATGCAAGAATTATCATATAACGGTAAACTGATTTTAGGTATCGATCATGGATATGGAAACATGAAAACCGCACACAGAATATTCCCTGCCAGTGTCGAGCCGGAGGTACAGATTGGAGCTATATCACTGGAGTATAAGGGGAAAGAATACGGAATTGGTGGTGGACATAAAGAATTTCAGGTGGAAAAGACGCACGATGATGATTACTGGATTTTAACACTGGCTGCGATCGCAGAAGAATTGAAATTCAGAGAGAAAAATGAGGCAACAATACATTTAGCAGCAGGAGTTCCGCTTTTTTGGGTAAAGGAACAGAAGGAGAGCTTTAGAGAATATCTTTTAAGGGGAGAAGTAGATTTCCATTATAATGGTGAGAGATATCATGTGAATATAGCAGATGCCACTATTCATCCACAGGGATATGCAGCTTATATTACACAGGAGGGCAATATAGAAGGTAATACTGTATTGGCTGACATTGGAAATGGAACAATGAATGTTGCCTTTATGCAGAACGGAAAGCCGTTGTCAGGAAAGATATATACGGAACAGTTCGGGGTATATCAGTGTATGAAAAAGGCACGGAATGAGGTCATGCGGACTTGCCAGTGCGAAGTGCCGGATCATATCATTGAGGAAGTGTTCCGAAAAGGAACCGCAGATATTCCGGAACGATACATACAGGCGATTTCTCAAGTGGCAAGTGATTATACAAAGCAGGTGTTCAGCAAATTGCGGGAATATGGCTATCATTCTGATTTGATGAAGCTGTATGTGATAGGTGGTGGCGGCTGCCTGATCAGAAATTTTGCAGAGTATGATAGGGACAGAGTTGTAATCATCAAAGATATTTGTGCTACAGCAAAAGGATATGAAGCATTGGCATTGCAAACCTTAAAACGGATACAGGTCAGAGGAAAAGCATCATGATTAAGGACATCAATATTCGCTTTAATCTGGATAAGCCGGAGCATAAAAAAGCATGGGACTATATGCAGAATATGAATCGGGCAGTTGAAAAGTCGTATTCCAAAGTAATCATTAAGTCCATTATCCGCTATTTTGAAGGGGAAAAGACAGAAGAAGGGACGGAAGTATCGGAAGTGTTTTGGGAGCGTCTTAGGGTTGAACTGAAGAATTTGATGCAGGAGCATAGCATAATGTCTGCTTCGGAAGCAATGCCGGAATTAGCAGAAAAAGAAGAAAAACTTCTGCCAGAAATCAGTGATGATGTGATGGATGTGCTGGATGATTTGTTTTAGAAAAAAAGTAGCAGAAATGAAGCGGAAATTAGCAGATAGGGAGCAATGAACCGGAAAGAGCAAGGAGATACGTTCTTATATTCGGGCATATTGCTCCTTATTCTTTAAAGATTTGAGTAGAATAGCAAGCACTGGATTTGGATATCCGAAAGGCAGTTTTGCACCGTTTCTCGGTTGACAAAATGGATATCCATCCGCTTGCAGGGGAGTATCCCCTAACCCCTTATAAAATAAATAGAAATTTGCACATTTATAGAAAGGCAGGTAGTTTCGATGGAAAAACGAAAACGTGGTAATCAAATGATCCTTCGTCTGACTGACGAGGAGAAATATATTTTAGAGGCAAAATGCAAGAACACAGGACACAAGAATAAAAATGATTACCTGAGGCATTTGATTCTTTACGGATTTACCTATTATGTAGATTATTCAGAGTTGCACGAGTATAATGTCAATCTTAGCAGAATCAATAAGAGCTTGAATCAGATTGCTGCGAGGATAAATGCAACGGGAAATATTTATGAGGAAGATATGAACGAGGTAAAGGAGTTGATGAAGCAGGTATGGCATACACACGAATCCATGCTATCAAAGCAACCGTGCAAAAAGCATTAAAGCACATTTGCAATCCAGAAAAAACAGAAGGAAAGCTGCTGATTGATTCTTTTGCCTGTGGAGCAGAAACTGCACATTATGATTTCAAATATGCTCTGTCACAATCTTCCGGTGTTGGAGATAAAAAGGCGTTTCATTTGATACAGTCCTTTGCACCGGGAGAAGTTGATTTTGAAACGGCACATCAGGTTGGGATAGAATTGGCTGACCAGATATTGGAAAATAAATACAGTTATGTCATTACGACTCATGTTGATCACGACCATTATCACAATCATATTATTTTCTGTGCAGTTGATAATATAGAGTATAAAAAGTATAACGATTGTAAGCGTAGCTATAAGCGGATACGGGATATTTCGGATAAACTTTGTCGGGAGCATGGCTTGTCAGTTATCATTCCGGAGGGACAAAAAGGAAAGTCTCATTATGAGTGGGAGAAAGCAAAAGAAGGGCAATCGTGGAAAGGACAGATGAAAGCAGATATAGATATTGCAATCAAAGAGGCAGTTTCCTATGAGCATTTCATTCAACAGATGCGGGAAAAAGGATATGAGGTAAAGGGAGAAAGCATTGGAGAGCAATCATTAAAGTATCTGTCTTTTTCTGCACCTGGACAAAGCCGATTTATCCGTGTCAGTGAGAAGAATTTTGGAAAGGGATATACCAAGGAAGCAATTAAGGAGAGGATAGACTGTCTTGTGGAAAGAAAGAGAAACTTATCAGCACGAAGGGTGCCTTTTCCGAAAAGACCAGATGCGCAGCGTACACTTATTGATACGAGTCAGGAGAAATTTCAAAATAGTGCAGGACTGAAACATTGGGCAAAAGTGCAGAACCTGAAGATCGTGGCTGCCAGTTATGCTGCAGGTGGTTCTATAGAAGAACTACAACACATAGTGGAAGAAAAATCTGCTATCACCAAAGAGGCACGACGTGAAATGGTAGATCTGGAACATGAACTAAAGCGGAAGGCTGAAATTCTTAGATATGCAAAGCAATATGTTGAAAATAAGAAATACCAAAGCGGATATGAGAATGCGAAAGATCAAGATGATTACTTACAAAAGCATGAAACGCAGTTGATCCTTTTTGGTGGTGCTGAGAATATGTTAAAGCGGTGTGGGGTGAAACTGGCAAATCTGGATATTAAGATGATGCAGGAGGAGTATGATGCTTTGAACACTTGTAGAGAGGAATTAAAAGGAAGATACAAATCAGTGGAAAAAGAAGTGGCGGAGGCAAGAAAGCAATTGGAAAATGTGATGAAATATATGAGGATGGAACAAGAGGAGCGAAAGGAGAAAAAACATTCTAGAAGATTAGAAAAAGAAATTTAAAAAATAGATATTAAAATTTTGATATTTATAAATCTAAAAAATCATGATATAATATTCTAAAAAAATTGACCATAAGACATAGGTAGAGAAAATGGGAATGAAACTATTTTTAAATGATTATTATGATCTATTAAAATTGATGCACGATAATGAAGCGGTCATTTTAGAGGAAAAAGTGATTCCTTTAACACAATTGCAGATTGCTAATTCGATGAAGTGTAGCAAAATGAAGGTTAATTCTATGTTTCAAACGCTTCAAAAAGAAGGATTTATTGAGCAAAAAACAAGGGGCAGGTACGTTTTAACGGACAGGGCAGAGATTATAATTAATACGATAGAATCGCTTGAGGTGTAGTCTGAGAGGAGGCTGTTATGGCTTTTGATTATGGAAATGCGAATAAAGAGCAGAAGTTAGCTATTTCGACAACAGAAGGCCCTTTGCTGATCATTGCAGGACCTGGAACTGGTAAGACATATACTCTTGTGAAGAGAATAGTGTATTTGATTACCGAGAAAAATGTTAAACCGGAAGAAATAATGGTGGCAACTTTCACAGAAAAGGCAGCGAAAGAGTTAATTACACGTATTACCAATGAATTGCTTGCTATTGGTGTAGCTATCAATATGAATGAAATGTACATAGGAACATTTCACTCTATTTGTCTGCGCATATTGAAAGAGCACTTGGAGTATACAAGAATAAAGAAAAATTATCGTATGATGGATAATTTTGACCAACAGTATATGGTGTTCCAGAAAATCAGTAGATTTAGGTCACTTTCAGGTTTTGATAGCATTTTTAATTATCAGATGGGAGCATGGAAGCAGGCAGGAACTATCATTAAATATGTAAATAATCTTGCTGAAGAACTTGTTGATACAACTAAGATGCGGTTGGATAATAATGAGGAGATAGTGGCTATTGCTAATATTATTGATTTATATAATGAGATTGCAGAAGAAGAAAACCTTATTGATTTTTCCAGTATTCAAACAGAAGCATACTTTTTATTAAAGAACCATCCTGAGATATTAAGTGAGATTAGGGAGCAAATAAAATATATCATGGTTGACGAATACCAGGATACAAATTATATTCAGGAATTGTTGGTTTTTCTACTTGCGGGAGATTCGAAAAATATATGCGTAGTTGGTGATGATGACCAAGGTTTATACCGCTTTCGAGGGGCGACAATCCGTAATATTTTAGAATTTCCTAATCATTTTGAAGAGGGGCAATGTCAGAAAATCAAATTGGTTGAAAACTATCGTTCAGAGAAATCAATTATTGATTTTTATAATCAGTGGATGAAAACAACAGATGGTAGACAGTATGGTTTCTTATGGGGAAATTATAGATTTGATAAGGAAATTATTGCGGCCAAGAGCAAGCAGTATGAGGGAACCGCTGTAATTAAATGTTCTGGGCAGGAGTTAGCAGAAGATTGGTATGACCAAGTATATTCATTTATAACAGAACTAAAAAGAAATGATATTCTTACAGACTATAATCAAGTTGCTTTTTTGTGTAAGTCAGTAAAAAATGATAAGATTATCAATTTGATAAATTATTTGGAAGAAAAGGGGATTAAAGTATATTCGCCTCGTTCAGAAATGTTTTTTGCAAGGAAAGAGGTCAAAGAAGCATTAGGATGTATGATTCTTTGTTTTCCTGATTATGTTGTAAAACTCAGAAATCGTACTTTTAAGTTTGATGCTCCAGAATTGTACGATTATTTTGAAAAAGATTGTGTGGCTGCGGCTAAAGATTTGATTGTTCAGCATAGAAATTCCTTAGGTGTATGGATAACTAAGAAAATGGAAAAGCATAGCAATCTAGTGAAAGACAATGCCGATTATGCATTTACAGGATTGCTCTATCAGCTTTTTGCGTTTGAGCCATTCAGCGAGTATCTTGGGATGGATATGAATTCGGGAGTAAGTGATGAACGCCCAGCGAGAAACTTATCAATACTTACATCTATATTAGGGAAATATGAATACTTACATAGGATAGACGTCTTCACAGAGACTAATATATCTTCCTGTGTGGAGCTGTTTTTTAATATGTATTTAAGATTTCTTTATGATGGCGGTATTACAGAATATGAGGATGATACAGAATATGCTCCGAGTGGGTGTGTATCGTTTATGACAATCCATCAGTCAAAGGGAATGGAATTCCCGATTGTCATGGTTGGTTCGTTGAATGGAACTCCTCGTATAAATTCTGATGACTTACTGGAAGAAATAGAGGAAAAATATTTTCATAGAGAGGTTTTTGAAACAAGGGATGATATAAAATTTTTTGATTTTTGGAGGTTGTACTATACTGCATTTTCTCGGGCACAGAATTTATTAGTGTTATCTTGCTGTGAGAAAAAGGGTAGAGGACAAACACCAAGTAAATATTTTGAAGAGTGTTATAGCAAGTTGCCGAATTATGATGAAGTAGATTTAAGTAATCTCACTTTAGAAACAGTGAAGCCGGTTAATATAAAGGATACATTTTCCTTTACGTCCCATATTGCACTTTATGAAAACTGTGCATTACAGTATAAATTTTTCAAAGAATTAGGGTTTACCCAAGTAAGAGTGGGAGCAACACTCTTTGGAACATTAGTGCATGAAACGATAGAAGATATACATAGAGCAGCCATGCGACATGAAGAAAGTACGTTGACTCCAGATAACATTAGAAGTTGGTTTGAAACGAACTATGGTACACTTTCAAAATCAGAGCATTCTTATTTGGGACAAGCTCAAATAGAGGCAGCTTATAAACAAGTACTTCGTTATGTGGAACGTAATAAAAATGATTGGAGTAAAATCCAGGACGCAGAGGTAGAAGTAAGTTTGGTAAAGCCGGATTACATATTGCTTGGTAAAGTTGATTTAATTCGGGGCGAAGGTGATACTGTAGAAATTGTTGATTTTAAATCAGAGAAAAAACCAGATTTATTTATAGAAGTAGAATCAGTAGAGCGGTATCGGAGACAACTGGAGACATATGCATATTTGGTGGAAGAAAAAATCGGTAAGAAAGTTAGCAAAATGCATCTTTATTATACCGGAGAAGAAAATGGTATACCGACGATTACTTTTGCTAAAAGCTCAGATTCGATAGATAGCACAATCAAAGAATTTGATAAAGTAGTAGCTAAAATTCAAAGTAAAGATTTTACAGGAAGGGCAAAGGATAAGAATCTTTGTGCCAACTGTGATATGAGATATTTTTGTAAAAGATATGAAAAGAGGTAAAGATGAGACAATTTCGTGAGCCTTATGCATGGGGAGAAAAAGAAGAGTCTAAATATGCTGCCAATGATTTTCGCAGTAAATTTTATAAAGGTGATTGGATAAAAGCATGGTTAGATTATGTGTCCGAAGAGGCTTTAGCTTCTGAAAGGAATATTTATGAACTTATGTGGGAAAGGTCAAGCGATAAGAAAGAACATATGCCTTTAAAATTATATAAATTTTATCCGTTTAATGAAAATAGTATAAAGTGTATTGAACAAAATAAGGTGTATTTAAACACGCCAGAATATTTCAATGACCCATTTGATTGCACTATTTGTACTAATGAATTAGAGTTTGAAAAGGAATATTTACTGGATTACATCAAAAGAACAAAGGCAATAGAAAGAAATGTTTTAACTCAACAGGAAAAAAACAAAATAGATAGGAGTATTTGTGTTGATCAAGAGGAACATAGAGGAAGTCCCTATGTTTTATTTGATAGTGTTGTGTTTCATATCTATTATAATGAAGGAAATTATAATGAAAAAACGGAGGAACTTCTAAAGGTATGTACTGAAGCAAGAGAAGTGTTTGAAAAGTCATTAAAAACTTTAAGAGAACAACAAATACGTGTTACATCTTTTGCTGACTTGAAGGAGGAGCAGCTTCAAACGAATATGGAGATGTGGGCACATTACGGACAACAACATTGTGGTTTTTGTGTGGAATATGATTTAAGTGCATCGATAGATGATGAGACTACTGCAAAAATTGTACAGGGAGCATTGTTTTCATGCAAATATTCGGCAAGACCAATACGAATGTCAAAGAGTAATTTTTATAAATATGTATTAGGAAAGATATTGACGATGCATCAAAAAATACAGTTTGAGAAAAGTATTATTATGTCTTTTTTGACTAAGTCGACGGCTTGGAGCTATGAAAAAGAATGGCGAATGATATTACCAAATGATGTAAGTGTATTTTATGATAATATGGTTCCGTTTTATCCGGTAAAAACAATATACCTGGGATGCAAGATGCCTATGGATAATCGTGAATATATGTATCGGTTAGCAAGAAGAATGGGAATTGAAGTTGTAAATATGGAGCCATATTATAATGAATTTAAATTGAGAGAATGCTATGTTGATATAGAACATTATTTTAAGGAAAAGGCATATCGTAAACAAAAAATTATCAATGACGGCAAATATGCACTGTTGAAAAAAGATATTTATGAATACATCAAGGATTGGAGATAAAAAATGGAAGGACAGATGACATTTGAGTTTGAACAGAGAAAACCAATAAAGGGGTATCCAGAGTTACATTGGACAGGAAAACGACCATATACATCAACACAGTATTATCCTGCACAATTGAAGGAAGTATATGGAGATCCGAAAGATGGTTGGATGAACAAGATATTTTGGGGAGATAATCTTCAAGTTATGAGTCATTTATTGAAGGAATATCGAGGAAAGATAGATTTGATTTATATTGATCCCCCATTTGATAGTAAGGCAGATTATAAAAAGAAAATAAAAATGAAAAGAAAATCGGTAACAAATGATATGTCGGCATTTGAGGAAAAGCAATATGGAGATATTTGGACGAACGATGAATATTTGCAATTTATGTATGAACGTATCGTAATTTTGAAAGAACTATTGGCAGAAAAGGGTTCAATTTTTTTGCATTGTGATTGGCATAAGAGCGCATATTTAAAAATAATTATGGATGAGGTATTTGGAAATGGTGGTTCAGATGCTCAAGAAGCCGGATATAAAAATGAAATAATATGGCAGAGAACAGGTGCACATAATGATTCTGGAAGGTATGGGGTGATACACGATACAATATATTGGTATACAAAAAGTTCAGAATATAAATTCAAAATGGAAATGCTGGAATTGACTGAAGAACATAAAAATACAAGATTTAAGACAATAGAACCTGAAACAGGAAGGCGATTTTATCCGGGACCAATTACGGCACCAGGTTCGGGGCCTGCAAGAATTTTTCGCGGTGTTGAAATGCTTCCTCCAGCGGGGAGACATTGGAGCTATTCTCAAGAAAACATTGATGCATTAGAAAAAGAAAATAGAATTTATTATTCTTCCACTGGGACACCATATTTAAAGGAATATGAAGATGAGTATACAGAACAAGGAAGACGTTTGCAAAGCATTTGGACAGATATATTGCCATCTAAAACTGGAAAAGAAATTGAGGGATATCCAACACAGAAACCAGAAAAATTATTAGAAAGAATAATAAAAGCTACAACTGATACTGGCGATATAGTATTTGATTGCTTTATGGGTTCGGGAACAACGCAAGCAGTAGCAATGAAATTAGGAAGAAGATTTATTGGTGCAGATATTAATCTTGGCTCAATCCAAATTACAACTAAGCGACTTATTAATACAGCAAAAGGGCTTGATCAGAATGCTTATACAGGATTTGAAGTATATAATGTGAACAATTATGATTTCTTCCGGAATCCGGTAGAAGCGAAAGAATTACTGATTGATGCATTAGGAATTCAGAAATTTGATGCATCTACTGTATATGATGGTGAATTAGATGGATATATGGTAAAGATTATGCCTACAAACCGTATAGCAACAAAAGCTGATTTGGAAGAATTGAAAGCGAATTTACCATATAAAACATTTGAGAAGTGCAAAGAAGAAAATCCGAATAGTGTGGTAGAACGTATCAAAATTATCTGTATGGGACATGAGCCTGATTTGAAGGCATCATTGGAGCAGGAATTATCTGCATATAAATTAGATATTCAAATTGTGGATATTTTAAGGGATAAGGCTAATTTACGGTTCAAGAGAGAAGCTGATGCAACAGTGGAAAAAGAAAATGGTCAGTTGGTTGTTAAAGAGTTCTATCCAATGAATTTATTACAGAAGCTTAGTATGCAAAAGGAATCCGTAGAGGATTGGAGGCAATTGGTTGAATCTATCTTTATTGATTGGAACTATGATGGAGAGACGATGCGTCCGGCAATATGTGACATACCAGATAAAGATAATCTTGTTGCAGGTGTATATGATATTCCGGAGAATGCCGGAAATATTAAGATAAAGATTACCGATTTATTATCAGAGTCACTTGAAGTGGAGGTATAGGAATGGCAAAACAAGTTGGAATGGAATTTGCCTTCTTTGAGTTTCTTCGCTCATTTTATCTGGAAAATAAAGGGGCAATCCGTAATAGATATCGTGAAATAACAAAAAAATATCTTGATTATAACGACAAAGAGAAAAATCCGGAGGCATTTCTTAGAAAACCGCAGTTTGAAGCACTAGAGATGTATGTGTTTATAAAGGAATTTATGAACAATGCGCAGATGTACCAGATCTTTGACGATTGGTCTCAGAGAAAAGGTGTATTTGCAGAACGTAGATTTTATGATGAGCAGGGGCAGATGACATTATACGATGTGTATTCTCCAAAGCAGTATCATGAATACTTTTTGCAGATAAAAAAGTATGCAGAGAATTATCCCAATTATATATATGCACTGACGATGGGATTAGGAAAAACAATCTTGATGGCGACTTGTATATTTTATGAATTTCTACTTGCGTCAAAGTGGCCGAAAGATGATAGGTATTGTCATAATGCGCTGGTGTTTGCACCGGATAAAACAGTTCTCCAGTCTCTCAAAGAAATTGTAACATTTGATAAAAGTAAGGTTGTACCGCCAGAGTATATAGGTGTGTTAGATGCCAATATTAAAGTGCATTTTCTCGAAGATAGCGGGAGTACATTGAATACGCTGGATGGTTCAAAATATAATATTATTATTTCAAATACGCAGAAGATTATTTTAAAGACGCAGCGTAAAGAAAAGAGTGCAGTAGAAAAGTTCTTTAGTGATGATATTCCGGGACAATCAGTCTTGGATGACGTGATTGGACTATTACAGGAAATAAGTAATAATGACGAGTTGATGTCCAATCAGCGTTTTGAAAAGCTGACTCGTTTGACGCAGATGGGAATCTATGTCGATGAGGCACATCATATGTTCGGTGCGGATTTGGAAAAGGCACTGCACACAGATGGAAAAACTACAAGTTTGCGGACTACAATCAATGAACTGGCGAAGGAACTGGAAGCCCATGGCAGTAAAGTTGTAGCTTGCTATAATTATACGGGGACTCCTTATGTAAATAATAAGATATTACCGGAGGTAGTGTATGCATATGGTTTGCAGGATGCAATCAGAAATCATTATCTTAAAGATACGAGAGTCATTGGATATAGCAATGTAAAAAGTAAGGATTTTCTCAAGACAGTAATTAAAGATTTCTGGGAGACATATGGAGAAAATGAGTATGAGGGCTTGACCCCTAAATTAGCTATTTTTGGTGCTGAAATTTCAGAGGTGCAGGAAGAAATTCGTCCGGTAGTGGAAGAGGTGCTTGCAGAACTTGGTATTTCCCAGGATAAGATTCTTGTGAACGTTGGAGACGATAAATATACGAAATCAGAGGATATTCGAGACTTTAATAACCTTGATGTTGTCGGTACACAGGGCAGTAAAAAGCAGTTTATTTTACTTGTTAATAAAGGAAGAGAAGGATGGAATTGTCGTTCTCTATTTAGTGTTGCCTTATTCAGAAGCCCAAAGTCAAAGGTATTTGTGCTTCAGGCAACCATGAGGTGCCTGCGTAAGATTACAGAAGAACAACAGACAGCTACCGTGTATTTGTCTAAAGAGAATATGGACATTCTGGACGATGAATTAAAGAAAAACTTCAGGACGAGTATTGAGGAATTGAAACAGAAAAGCGTATCTGGCAGAAAGAAAGTTCCTGTACGTGTTATAGAACCGCCCAGGATGCTTAAGATGCATAGACTACATTATGAGTATTCTATTGAAGAAAAGACATATAGTACCGGAATTAATTTTGGATTGCTTGATATGGATACAGAAAGTTATGATTCCACAATGTATGTGAAAGAGGGAATTACAACAGCATCTGTTGTTCGTGAAAGTAGTGCCAATTATATGGTTGAAAGAACAGAATATACCGAAATCATGCTGGTTGGTGAAATTGAGAGGTATTTTCCGGATATCCGTTGTACGCAAATTGCTAAAATGTTACGTGAGTCTAAGGAAGGAATAGCTTTAATATTAGCTTTTGTGAATGATTACAATAAGATAATTTATGATGTTCTGATTCCGAAAATATTTGAAACCCTGTATAAGGTAGAGAAGAATATTGTCAAAGAAAATGTAGATGTGCAGCTTTTAAAGAAACCTAAACAAGGTGGATGTTATGAGTTTAGTGGAAGTGAGGATTTGATTGTAAATAAGGATTCAAAAGATTCTATTATTGTGAATAATAAAGGGAAGAGTTTTCATGCAGATACCTATGTATTTGATTCTAAGCCCGAATTGCAGTTATTTTTGCAGTTGCTTTCTGATAAACGGGTGAAAGAAACTTATTTTACAGGTATGTTTACAAGCGAACAGACGGATTTTTATGTTCCATACGTTGATCCGGAGTCCAATAGGCTTCGTAAGTATTACCCCGATTTTTTAGTTAAAATGGATGATGATAGCTATCTTATATTGGAGGTAAAAGGTGATCATATGATGGACGATCCAGTGGTAAAGGCGAAAGAGGCTGCGGCCGAGGAAATAGCAGTTGAAAGTTCCATGAAGTATGAACTGATTAAAGGCAGTGATATTATGGATGGGAAGGCAAAGGTATAGGGGGTAGACATATGGGACAAATCCGATTTGAAGATGATTATATGTTTAGAAATAATAGAATGATTACTTCGTCGCCGGATATCGCATTAACAGAGTTAGTTGCGAATGCTTGGGATGCAGGTGCATTGCATGTAAATATTAAACTTCCTATTGAAGATGATTCTATTATTAGTGTCATGGATGATGGTTCAGGAATGTCAGAAGAGGAGTTTAATGAGCGTTGGATGACATTAAATTATAACCGTACAAAACATCAGGGAAAATATGTTATTTTTCCAGCAGGTGTAGAAGAAAATAGGACAAGGGTTGCCTATGGTAGAAATGGAGTTGGGAGGCATGGAATGCTATGTTTTGCTGATAAATATGTCGTGAAAACATGGAAGAATGGAACGTGTCTTGAATGCACTATTTCAACATCATCAGGCGATGAGCCTTTTAAAATTATAACAAAAAATACTTTTGAGAAAGACGGACATGGAACGGAGATAAGCGCATATGCAAGAAGGAATATACCGAATGTAAAAATGATCAAAGAAATTCTTTCGGCAAGATTTATATATGATCCCCAATTTGAATTGACGATCAATGGAGAAAATTTGACACTTGCAACTTGTGATGGTGTTATTAGAGAAGAAGAACTGGAGACGATGAATAGGAAAAAGCTTAAAGTTGCTATTATAGACTCAACTAAAACAGCAGTTAGTTCCCAACAACATGGAATTGCTTTTTGGGTATGTGGTAGATTAGTTGGCTCTCCGTCATGGACCTATGGAAAATACCAGTTTCTTGATGCGAGGTATAAAATTGCAAAACGATATACCATAATTGTACAATCAGAAGATATTATCGATGAGGTGCAACCAGATTGGACAGGATTTTTTGATTCAATTGTAATGGATAATGTATATTCCGAAGTGAAAAAAGTTGTATCTGAACTTGTTAATAATGTTATGAAAGAGCAAATTACGGATTTAAAGACAGAGGTCATTGAAGACACAAGGGAGGAATTGGAAGATTTATCTTTATCTGAAAAGAGAGAAGTGTCTTCTTTTATGGATGTTTTAACGGAAACAAATCCCATGATGGCAACAGAGATGCTAAAAACATCGGTTGAGGCGCTTATGAAGATTCAAAAGGCTAAGAAAGGGCAGGAATTATTAGCACAATTGGGGAATATGAGACCTGATGAAATTGATAAGTTATCTGATTTGCTAAAAAATTGGGATATAAATGATGTGGTTAGTGTGATTGATGAAATAGATAGAAGAATATTAGTAGTTGAAGCAATCAGTCGCATTTACGAAAATAAGGAAACAGATGAATTGCATACGCTACATCCGATGGTGCTGGGAGCACGGTGGCTTTTCGGAGCAGAGTTTGATTCACCGATGTTTGCATCCAATAGAACTTTGAATACCGTGATAAAAACTTTATTTAAAGATGAAGAATATGATATAGATGCAGTCGCAAATCCGAGAAAAAGACCAGATATTGTATGCTTAAATAAACTAACGATGAGAGCAGTCTGTACAGATCGAATTGATGCAGAGGCTGGAGGGATTATGAAGCCAGACCAGATTCTTATCATTGAATTGAAACGTGGCGGATTTGAAATTGGACCGGAAGAAGTGTATCAGGCCGAAAATTATGTAAGACAAATTAAAAAATCTGGTGCATTACATAAGGCTGCAAGTATTCATGCTTTTGTAGTTGGATGCCATATAGGCGACATAGACACGCATAAATTATCTGAAAGCGGAATAGTAGACGTTGTAACATATGGTCAATTGGTGGAAACTGCAAATATGAAATTATTTGGATTAAGGGAGACTCTTGAAGAACATTATAAGACTCTTGATGAAGAGAGTTTGGTAGAGAAAGCTCTTAAACAGCCAGTTCAAATGAAAATAAAATTCCCGAACGATTGAACGCAAAAATCATTGCTTAAAGCGAGCTTGAAGGAGGGCTTATGATTCCAATAAAAATTGAAACTCTATTGGATGGGCGTAGGGTAGAACAAAATCGAATAGAGTATAAAGAAGGCTTTAATCCATCAGATATTGTGCATACAATATGTGCTTATGCTAATGATATTGCCGGGGTGGATGGTGGATACCTTGTAATTGGTGTAAAAGCAAAAGATGGAATACCCGTTTTGCCACCAGAGGGTTTGCCACAGGAATGCCTTGATGACATTCAATTGAAAATATTTCAATATTGCAATAAGATTGAGCCGCGATATATTCCTAAAATTGAGGTGGTAGAATATAAAGGTGCGCATTTGGTTTACCTGAAATGTTCGGCAGGTGATGCAGGTCCTTACCAAGCACCGTTAGATGTCTATTCAAAAAAGGAAGCGGGGAAAGTACAAGACCGTACGATGAAATATTGGATTCGTCCGGCATCACTTACAACAGAAGCTAAGAAAAGTGAATTGGCAGAGCTTTTCGAAAAATTTGCATCTATACCGTTTGTGGATCGAATTAATAGCCGGGCATCAATGGAACATATACGCCGGGGATATTTAGAGGATTTTATACGGGAAAGTAATAGTTCTCTAATAGAAGAGCTGAATGTGCGCTCATTGGAGGATTTATTGGTGTCCGAGGAGGTCGCAGAAGAAAAGGATGATGGCATTGCGATAAAAAATATCGGGGTACTTATGTTTGGAGAAAGACCGGACAAACTGATTCCGGGAACTAAAATTGAGTTGGTACGTTTTCATGATAAAGAGGCAGAGGCGTCCGATTTTACAGAAAAAACATTTTATGGTCCGATATGGAAGCAGGTAAAAGATGCGTTGGACTATATTAAAACAAATGTGATTGAAGAAAAAGTTGTAAAGGTTGATGGAAGGGCGGAAGCTGATCGATTCTATAATTATCCTTATAATGCGTTGGAAGAAGCGGTTGTAAATGCAGTTTTGCATAAGAATTATAAAGAGGACGTTCCGGTAGAGATTCGAATATATGTGGATCAAATCCAGATTATCAATTTCCCGGGACCGGACCATTACATTGATATGGAGAAGTTTGCAGCCGGTAAAGTGCGGGCGAGAAGATACCGGAACCCTAAAATTGGAGAATTTTTCAAGGAAATTGATTTGTCAGAGAAAAAATCTACTGGCATATCTAAAATTTTGCGCGAATTGAAAAGAAATGGTTCTCCATTGCCGGAATTTGAGACTGATGCAGATAGGACCTATATGATTACTACTATAAAAATTCATAGTGGTTTTGGATTTGAAAATGAAAACTTCGGTCAAAAAAATGACCGAAGTTTGACCGAAGTTTTGACCGAAGTTTTGAGTAAGAAGAATTACGAAAAAATACTTCCTATTGCAGTATATTTGGATGAGCATAAGGAAATTACTCCACAAAAGGCTGAAACGATTATCAAAAAATCGAAATCAACTGTTTACAGGTATTTGACTATTCTTGTTCAGACCGGCTATGTTGAAGTAAATGGGAATACAAATAATGCGGTTTATAAGGTATCAGATAAACTAATATTTTAGAGACAAATAATTTTTATTAGTCATCATTGGAAAATTTGTAAAATTGTAGTAACTAAAGAAATTTAGAAAACGTTAAGGTCATAGGAGATGATACTGATGGATGTAAACGAAGTATTTATCACTTGTGTTGACATATGGGCAAAAGATGGATTTGATGATCGGATAGATAATGCTATTGATCAGTTTGATGAATGGATAAATAATTTTAACAAAGATGAGAGAGAACTTTTGGCAAAGTTGTTACAAAAATTTAATTATTATTCCAAGAGTCATATAGCAGATATTATTAGAAGATTGAGCGAGGAATCAATAGAAAGATGTGGTATATCAAATGCAGATAGTGTTATAAGTGTTGTTAGAAAAGTGGACGGAAAATATAATAGCTCATATGATTATTGGATTTTGCATCGTGGGGTGAGCGGATTCAGCAAAGAGATTTATTATGACTCCGTAGATGATATTGATGAAATGGAGTGGAATAATATTAAGAAAGTAGTGTATGTGGACGATTGTAGCGGAACAGGGAAGCAGTTTGTAAAGTTTATGAAGAGACAGAGGAAATCTTTTTTGAATAAAAAAGTTGTTTTGATCATTATTGAGGCAGTAGAGGATGCTAAGATATACATAGAAAGTGAATTGAAAAAAGAAAGAATAGATATAGAAATAATATCTTACACTACGAAGGAGAAAGCTCTAAAAAACATGGTAGAAAAAGAGAGAAAAACATTTTATAGTATATCTCAAAAACAACAAATATCTAAAGAATATATTTATGGATTTGAAAATGCAGAAGCTCTTATGTCATTTTACAATAATACACCTAATGATACTTTAGGATTATTTTGGTTTCCGTCAGAAGAAAATAATCCTATCTTTCCAAGAAATCTGGAAGAGAAACCAGGATGGAAGTTAAAAAATGATAAAGCAAAAAGAAGAAGGCAACAATATGAAGCAAAATGTTCATGATAGTGATTTGAAATATCAAGATTTTTTGATTTTGGCATATTTTAAGGCTAACTATAAAAAATATGAATTTAATGATATTGCGCAAATGATGGGAATGACTCATGCTACGATGAGAAAATCCATTGAACATTTACTGGAGTTGAAATATCTCATATGTATTAATGACAATATTGTTATTTCAAAAGTAGGAGAAGGTGTATTAGAAGAAAAAGGGCTAAGCCACTTCTTTTGTAATAACAAAGAAGAAACTATCGACAAAAATCAATTGAGTATTGATGAACCATATGTACCAATTAATTTTAAAATGTAGTATACTAATAGAGGCTGTATTTGTTAGAAAGCGAAAATCAAGTTGATTTTCATAAATGTAAAGTTTCATACGTTTATTATCAGGAAAAGGGTAAAGCTCTTTTCCTGATAGTAACGTTATGTTCGCAGTTGCATCTGCTCTCATAACGTTACTATCATTACAAATTATTGCTTGACAATAATTTATAATGAGAATTTTCAATTAGTTAGGGTAGCAAATATAGCCTCGCTGAAAGGCGAAAATATGTGTTATGTTCAAAAACTAATAGATAAAATGAATGAGCAGGGAGAAGACAAGCAGTATATTGAAATATGTGCTGCTTATGCAAAGAAATTATGTGATAATAATGTACCTGTGGTTTTCGACTTTAAGCACTTATCATTACTCCTGGGATATGAACCCGCTGAACTTGCTTTTTATTTATTTGCATCGGAAGATTTATTTTACACTCAGATTCAGATACCAAAGAAGAATGGTGGTTTTCGAAATATTGAAATCCCAAGTGATAGATTAAAGAGTATTCAACGCTGGATATTACGAAATGTCTTGGATGGTATGGAGGTGCATGAGTCATGTTATGGATTTAAAAAAGAAAAATCTATATATGATAATGCATTGTTGCATGTGGGAAAAGACTGTGTGTTAAACATGGATTTAAAAGATTTTTTCCCTTCTATAACCCAAAAAGATGTTTTTAATATATTTTATAAGAAAGGTTACACAAAAAAAGTTTCGTATTATTTTGCAAAGATATTGACCAAAGATGGAGTACTGCCGCAAGGTTCTCCAGCTAGTCCAATGATTTCGAATATTGTTGCGAATCATTTAGATAAACGATTGAATGAATTAGCCAAGTGCTACAATTCAGTGTATTCAAGATATGCAGATGATATTACATTTTCAGGTGCAACTAATATTAAAAATATGATTCCGGTTGTGACAAAAATAATCGAGAAAGAAAACTTTCAAGTGAATGAGCAAAAAACAAGATATGCATATTATTATCAAAGACAAGAAGTGACGGGACTTATTGTTAATAAAAAGGTAAGTATACCGAAGAAATATCTTAGAGAATTATCTAAGGAAATATATTATTGTCAAAAGTATGGGGTATCCTCTCATCTTATTAAAACTGGTAATCATAAAAGTTTTTATAAAGAGCATATGTATGGGAAAGCATATTTTGTAAATATGGTTGACAAAGAAAAAGGAAAAAAAATTCTGAATGAGTTAGATTCTATTATGTGGGAATATTAGGATGAATAAGAAAAAGTTTTATATATATCAAGAGGATTTAATTAGATATATGGTTAGCCAAGAGCCTTGGACGATTTCTCAATTGGTGGAGGATTTAAATAAAAGGTATAGCCAAGAGGATATGCAAAAGTTGAGAACAGATACAATAACAAATTATTTACATGCTAAAGGATACTTAACTATAGATGATAAGAATAGAAAAAGACCAACGCAAAAGGGAAGGTTATTAGGTATAAAGGTAGATCGTATTACTGATACGGAGGGAAAAGAGTATGAAGTGAATTTGTATAATGCGAGAGCAAAAAAGTATATATTGGATAACTTGTATGAGATGATATGATTTTTGGTGGCAGGTAAAAGCAATTTGGCTACAATATTTTTGAAAAAACAGAGGAAATCCGAATCTTTTGAAAAAATCAACACCAAAGAACCCCGAAAATACGCCATTTTCTACCACAGATTATTTCTAATGAATCCGTAAGTATAAAAAACAAATAGAAGGGGATGAGGAAATTGCTAAAGAGCTTCAAA
>OLSO01001100.1_pt1 | contig 22567 bp, 28 predicted proteins | sample 1672441 | NCBI WGS metagenome assembly OLSO01 (sample SAMEA3136686, study PRJEB25190) | human gut metagenome | biome: human gut; feature: human-associated habitat; material: faeces | place: Austria | collected 2013 | reverse complement strand
ATACTCGTCGATGTCTCTCTTATTGATAGTAACCTTGCCGGTACCCGGTACAAGATATACTCTAGCGATCGATTTTTTTCTTCTTCCTGTTCCGTAAAATCTTTCCTTAGCCAATGTTCTTTACCTCCTATTAGAATGTCAGCGCTTCCGGCTTCTGTGCCTGATGCTTGTGCTCCGGTCCTGCGTATACGAACAGCTTCGTGTACATCTCTCTTCCGAGCGGTCCCTTCGGAAGCATTCCTTTAACAGCAAGCTCAACTACCTTCTCCGGTTTCTTTGCAAGCATCTCACGAAGGGTAGTCTCCTTCATGCCGCCTACATAATCGGAATGATGATAGTAAATCTTCTGATCCAGCTTCTTACCGGTTACTTTTACTTTCTCTGCATTTACTACGATTACATAATCGCCTGTATCAATATGAGGTGTAAACGTCGGCTTGTTCTTTCCTCTTAAAACCTTAGCCACTTCTGATGCCAAACGGCCCAGGGTCATATCTGCAGCATCAACTACATACCATTTTCTTTCAATCGTTGCCGGGCTAGCCATAAAACTCTTCATTGGTCTTCCTCCTTAATCTGATTCAATATCGGCGGGCAAACAGAGGCTTATTTCCGTCCTCCCAACATTTTCCTTTCGGAAAATCTTATGGTAAAATGTTCTACCGGGGCTTTGGCTTGAACATTTACATACTTAGTCGCACTGATTTAGTATAATACACACCTCCGGACGTGTCAACCATTTTTTGTGGCAAAAAGCTGGTTTTTCCAATGTTTTCCACAACGGACTCCATAATTTCGAAACTTATCCACATAAATGGATCTGTTTCCACTGCTGGAAGTAATGCAGCCATTGCAACCCAGCAATGGTTTACTGATCCATCCGATCCTTTGAACAATCCAAGCCAGAAAACGGATTGGGTCATGATACGTCCTGCCCAGATCACACCGTAAATTCAATCTTTCTTCCGGTACGCTGATATCGATAATAACGTACCCCCGCCGCATCCATCATACGCTTGGATGCAATAACTGCCGGTGTATCACAATATTTATCCTGATCATAGACAACGGTCTTGATCCCTGCCTGAATGATTGCCTTAGCGCACTCATTGCACGGAAAAAGCGTCACATACAGCTTAGCCCCCTCCAGACTTCCGCCGCGATAATTCAGAATTGCATTCAGTTCACTGTGTACCACGTAAAAATACTTCGTATTCAGCTCATCGCCCTGGCGTGCCCACGGGAATTCATCATCGGAACAGTCTTTTGGAAAACCGTTATACCCCATTGAAAGAATTTTGTTATCCTCACTCACAATACACGCGCCAACCTGCGAATTCGGATCCTTTGACCGCATACCAGCCAGCATCGCCACGCTCATAAAATACTCATCCCACGTAATATAATCCTGTCGCTTATTGCTCATTATTTTCTGTCTCCCTTTTTATCATCTGATTTCTCCAAAAATCTCAGCAGCCCCTTACAGCCTTTCAGAATCTCCTGATATGCCGTTTCAAAATCATCCGTATACCACGGATCATCAATATCACCCGGCTGATCCGTAAAATCCAACAACCGATATACCTTCTGCTTTGGATCACTTCCTAGAATCCGCATCATATTCCGGATATTAAACTGCTCCATCGCAATCAGATAGTCATATTCCTCATAGTCCCTGCGTTCCATACGACGCGCATGATGACCCTCTGCACGGATACCATACTCCGCAAGCTTCCGCTTCGCCGGAGGATACACCGGGTTCCCGATCTCCTCCATACTTGTCGCAGCAGACGCGATTTGAAACTGGTCCGACAGACCTTCCCTTTTTATCAGATCCTTAAAAATATATTCTGCCATAGGTGAACGGCAGATATTGCCGTGGCAGACAAATAGTATTTTTATCATTATCAAAACTCCTTCAAAAATAACGTATTATGACGCACTTTGCCGCGATATGCCACCATATTTATGGGCCTCTGTACTACCGCTGACTGGTACAGAATTGGCCAAATACGGCAAAATGCTTCAAAGTGTAGACGTCAAAAGTAGTAAAAAGGTAGTAAAGTAGTCAGTGTTTTACTACCGTCTATTTTTCCTGCCGCGTTCGACAGCTAAACAGAATTATATACATACTATCATGATTTTACGTTTTTCTCCACTGAAAAAAGCACCCAAGCATCGCTGCCTGAGTGCTGTAATTCTTGTCTGTCTATACTACTCGGAACTGTTTCTGGGTAACTGGCTTCTCGCCTGTGGTCTTGTTAACCTCCGCCCTTGCCGCGTTCAGTTCTTCCATTCGGATCATCTCATCCTGTGCATCCTCCAATCCCAGATGCGTATAGGTGTTCATGGTAACTCCAATATCGCTGTGCCCCATAAGATACTGTAAGGTCTTTGGATTCATCCCGGCCTTGGCCATATTCGAACAATAGGTATGGCGGCATACGTGCGGTGTGATCTTAGGCATCTGCACACGGTAGATCTCGTTGTATCTGTTGACCATATGTCTGAAGCGGTGCTCCCAGTGAAGGGCTACTTCCGGAAGGTCATTTTTATCAAGATACAGGAAGCCGCTGTAGCCGCAAACCATCTTCTCGGTTTTAGGCTTTGGCCTATCCTCGATGATCGCGCGGAACATCATGGCCACATCCTCTGTAATCGGAAGTTTTCTGGTTCCTGCTCTGGTCTTGGTAGGCTCGATGATACGCTCCATGTTGGACATTCGCTGAAGCTGGTGATCGATAGTGACTACGTTGTGCTCGAAGTCGATATCCTTAATGGTAAGACCGCAGAACTCGGAAATACGCATTCCGGTATGGAACAGGATGTAGACTGCCTCGTAGTACTTGCAGTACACGTTGTCATCATGTACAAACTTGAGGAACTTCCTCATCTGGTCCCTAGTAATCGCCTCCCTGGTCACGCTGTCGTTTACCACAACCCCGGCAAGCTCAAATCCGAATGGATTTTTTACCAGAAGGTCATCGTCCACTGCCATCTGGAAAGCAGGTCTGAGCACACCACGCACCGACTTGATGGTGCTGTGTCGTTTGCCATCTGACTGCATCTTTATCAGGAACAGCTTAGCATCCGAGGTCTTAACCTCCTTGATGCGTTTCCTGCTGAATTCCTCCTTGGCCAGAAGGTTCTTTATCACACCGTAGTTCTGTTTGGTGCTGGGCTTTACTCCGGTCTTAGTGGAAAGGTATCGTTCCACCAGTTCCATAACCGTCATATTCCTGCAAGTCGGGTCAAGCTGTGACTCGATGTCTCTTCCGATGGCTTTTTCCATCTCCCTGAGTGAAGGAGTCGGCTTCTTGCCTTCTGGCATCTTGTCAGTCGGTTCCAATCGCCAACTGTAGACGAAGTGTGGTATGCCATCGATGCTGTATTTAAACTGGTATTTTCCATCGGGTCTCTGGGATTCTCCTCTGCGCAGGACTCGGTTCTTCTTATCTCTACGCTTCCCGTTTACGAGGTTTGCCATTCTTCAACGCCTCCTTTATCTGTGGATTTTTTCTAAGGTACTTCTCGAACTCGGCCCGGATGATCAGTTTCCTCTGCCCGTAAAAGGCAAGGAACTGCGCTGCCTCCTTGGTTGCCAGCAGTCGGAAGAACTTCCTTCTGCTAAGGTTATAGAAGGCAGCCGCTTCATCCTGATTCATGAAGTCCTTCTCAGTCACAATCTTCTTCATCTGCGAAAATCCTTCCTCTGTTGCTTACGAGGCAGCTTGCAATATAAGCCTCGAACTTCTCTCTGATGATGAGGTAGCGGTTTCCCATGACAATTGCAAATTCATCGGTGTGGCTCTCAGCCAGTCTGCGGAGTGCTTTGCTACCGATGTTGAAGTATTCGGTAGCCTCCTTGATCGTCAGCATGTATTTTTCTCCCGGTGCAAGCTGTACCTTGCAGCCGCTACCTGTTCGATATCTTCCTTCCATAAAATGTTCTTCCTTTCTTATAAGCAGTGACTTCTTGGGTCATGGTATTAGTCACTCTGAAGGCCCGTAAAGTCAACTACTTATGGCAGATGAAAGGAAACTAAATCTCCGAACTTTCTTCGATAAATCGCTCGAATTTTGTGCGATTTATGAGGAACCTGTTACCGCTTACCACAGCGAATCGGCCAAGGTTATCCTCTGCCAGTCTGCGCATCTTCTTGATGCCAATGTTAAAGTAGCCTGCTGCTTCCTTGCATGTAAGAAGATACTTCTCACCAACAGGAAGCTTTTCATTGCTCTCTGTAATCATGATCTAATTCTCCTTCCGACAAGGTGGCCACACAGCTCGGCTCCTTTGTACTGCTTTTTCTCCGATTGTCCTTATTACCTTAGATGCTGTGAAACTTAAAAATAGATAGTGTCATGTGGTGACAGCACCGACCAGGGGCGGGTCAAATCTCTACGACTGGCCCTCCCCGGCAACGGTGCCGCCCCTTCACGCGCAAAAAATGCGAATTCAAACGGGGTATTACCCCCTCTGGGCTTACACTCCGATCTGAAGCACCTTAACAGCCTCCGGACGGATCAGTTTTCCATCGAGGAATTCAAAACAGAGGTAGCCGATCTGGTTATGGTAGGCAAACTTCTCTGTCAGTGTGCGGATAGCGATAGGGCTTCTGCGAATGAACCAGTAGTAGCTAAAATCGCCAAATGCGATAGGCTTAGCCCCGGCTCCCACAGAAGGCATGAACTCGGAAATCTGGACAGGCTTACCAAGAATGGTGTCGTTGTTATGGTTCCAGATATAGTTGCCATCTGCATCCTTGAGCTTGCGAAGAGCCAGTGCGGTCTCATCGTTCATGATCCATGTACCATGCTTGCGGTACTCCGGTTTCACGGAAAAGAACAGGTCTACAACATCATCGTAGGTAAGTTCAGATGTAGTTTTTCCCACCTTAGCCCCCTTGGTATCATGGAGAATACCGATAGGCTCCTTTTCTCCATTACCGGAGATGATGGCCTTATCCTCAGCTCTGCCGAAGTTCTTACCCAGACGATTGGTAAGGTAGTCTTCGATACTGAAAGCTGCATCATGGACAAAATCGGCATCCAGCTTCACAAACACGGCCAGCTTATGGGAATCCACCGTATTCACATGGAAATCATCAAGGCCATCATATACAGGGATTACTCCGCCTTCCTCCACGAAAAGAGCAAGGTCATCACAGTCCTTGGCAAAAATACGGCTGCTGCTATAAGCATGGATATTGGTTGTAAGACTGTACATATCACTTTCCTTAGCGATTGCCTTCATCAGCATATTCCCTGCAACCGGAGACACGTCATATGCCCCGATTGAGGAATGGTAGCCCATAGCAAGAGCACTGCGATTGTCGCCCTTATCTCTGAGATAGTTTACAAAGTGGTTATGGTATTCTGGCTGGCTCATCTGTAAAAGTACATTATTCATAGTGTAGTTTTCCTCCTTATTTTCTTTCACACTTTGGACAAGTGTATAAACCGAGCTCGTTGTAGCTATTCTGTCTGCCGACCTGCTTCATCATGGCACCACATTTCGGACACTTGATGTTGTAGGCCAATGCCTGCTCGATGGTATGATCGTGCTTCGCATTAAGGCGATAGTATCTCTGCATCTTTCCATGCTCGTTGCGGTATACCTTTGCAGTAAGGTACAGATCACACATCTTACTTGCATACTCGTCAGAATAATAGCTATTGTGTGGTGTAAGGGTAACTCCGTCTTTCTTGTTGACAGTTAAAGGGTAATTCATAATATCTTCCTCCTAATTCTTAATCGTTGGCTCTGCATCTATCGCATACGTATAGGCCGAGTTTATGGTTATCAAGTGGGCCGCAGACCTGCTTTAATGCAGTTCCGCACACAGGGCAGCGGATTTCAAATTCTCCGCTCAGGCGATCCGGATCACAGTTGTTGGAGATCAGCCTAAAATAGTGTGGCATATATTCCTGCAGATACAGGGAATGGGAATTTTTTACCATTGTCTGATCGCAGGTAGCAAACAGGGGAACTTTCACAGTTCCTTCTGTATCTGCATCTACCAGTGGGTGATACTTAATGTGCTCCATCGTTACACCCCTTTCCCGTCAAGGTCTACAAAACGGTCCTTGCAGTAGGCCATGGCCTCTCCGTAGGTTTTAAAGAACAGACTGGAAAATCCATAATCCACTCTCCAGAACGGATACTCAGGATCATTGCTCTGTGATACAGCCACAGGCATTCCATTGGTTTTCTGTAACAGCAGCTTGCACTCAAACTTCCCACGGGAGAAGATCTTCGCATCTCTCTGGGTTAATTTTGGCTTGGTTCCATAAAAAATCTTATGCAGCATACTTTTTCCTCCTTCCGCTACATTCCATGCTCGTCTGGTTTCCGGGAACTTCATATCAAACAGCTTGTCCCTAGTATCATAACCATCTGCTAACAGCTTCTCGCTGTATTCGTAGAGTTCATCTACTTTAGCGGCAATCTCGTCACGTGGTACACCTCTGACCGTTTTGACCATCAGACTATAAATGCCTTCATCGCCAAACCAGAGGTAGATATTTGCTGTTTTTCTCATACTGGATGTATGCATTCCGCTGACCTCAACATTGAAGCCGTTCCCGAAATCGCGGTACGGGCAGGGCTCTCCGTCGATGGTACGGATGCAGTAATCTGCTCCGAGCTCTTTTACAAGAGAGCGGAGTGCCTGATCTCTCTTCGACATATACATGTCCTCCTTCATTTATTGATATAGATTTCGATTTTTGTCCGGGACAAAAGTCGGTTCCGGAGCATAAAAATAGGCATCCCACAGGCCCATATCGGCCGCGAAACACCTTTTTACTCTGATTCCCTCCAAATTGTCATAGATTTTCTGTTTTTGTCCTTTTTGTCACATGTCCTTAAAGAATTAAAATAATAAAAAAAGAAGAAATGTTTTCAATCTCTACTGTATTGACATTAGTTACATAAGGGACAAAGGACAAAAAGGACAAAAGTCCAAGACCCTCATGAATTGGCGTAAACATACGGATTGACCATATATACCGGGGCAGGCGGTCTGCCTTTACCGGAATACGCTTGCATTTCTTTCAGTGCGATATAGCCATAATCCACTAGCTGATCCAGAACTGGCAACAGGGCTTCCTTTGTTTTAAGTGACCTGCACATTCTCATGGCATCGCGCAGCTTAAACTCGGAAAGTCCAGATTTCACAATAGCTTCCATCACATACTGGCAATTCTTCACCTTCTGGTCTGCACCCATCAGGGAGAAGGCGGCTCTGGCATGTTCGATGAAGTATCTATCTATCTGAATAGCAGACTTCATCGTATCTCCTGTCACCACAAGATCATCTGGAACATCCAATAAGGCATGGCTCCTACGAACAGAGCACCGGGAAAGCAATCCAGCAATACGAAGGGTATTACCTACAATCTTTCCTGCCCAGTCGCCAATATCAGCATACTCTGTTTTCAGCTTAGGTTCCAGCTCCTCGGCAAATGCCTCAAGCATACGGTCAGCCTGCGGGGACAGGGTAATGAGCTCTGGAACCTTGGAATATTCATCTTCCAGAAGATTCGTGATACAGTCCGCATATCTACGGTACACTTCCTCTGGAACCGGATTCGAACGATATCTTCTCTGGCCTACAAATGATGTAGGAATGCTGTAAAGGAATCTGGCGGTAAGACCTCTTCCTCGGAAAGTATCGTTGCTCATAATTCCCGAAAGGACACTCGGCTGTGCCATCAAAAGAATCGTAAGAGCCGGGGCCATGATGGTCTCGCTGTTTCTGCCTACACGGTCTACTCGGATTGGATCACCGGAGTAACCTTTCAGAAGAACATCGATATTAACATTCTTGGTATAGATACCGGAAAGCATATCGAAGATACCACCTTCCGTTGACAGGATAGCGGCTCGGCCATCATTCTCAGATAAAATGGAAGCCAGCTTCTCCGGTGTCACATCATCCACATAAAGCCTCAGTGGTTTCTGTTCCTTAAACTCGGCCAGTTCCACTGCAAGCTGCTCGACTTCCGATGCTTCCTTCTTACCTTTACAGACCTGATCCTCAGCAAACTTTAGACGCTTTTCCAGCATTCGCTTCGCTGACTTACTGGCTTCTACTGCTCCTGCATGGGCTTCATTCCAGTTCGCTTCATAGATGTTCATGGGCCTTGCAGCGGCATTTTCCACAGCGGATTTACGCTCGGAAGGCTCCATAATACACATGGAAAACAGATTCATTGGTTCCTTCCAGCCGGGCTTACCAAGTATCTGATATTTTCCCTGCATACAGATGGATACCACCGACAAGACTGAAATACATGCCATATCCACCGGAGTCTGTGTTTCCTCTGCAAGTGCTACCGCGTACTCACCAAGTTCTACTGGCAAAGCCTCTACCGGAAAAGCAGGAAGCTGGTAGTCATCGAATGGAATCGGTGTTTCCCACACAGGCTTCTCCGTATTCTGTGGTCCATGAATGAGACCAATTGGCGACTTCACACCACAGTCCTTACAAGAACAATAGCCAAACTTATCCCTGATTGCAGCACAGGTTAATGGCTTATCCTGCTCTAACGCATGAAGATATTTGCGCTCTGTTTCCCGGAAAGTATATCCGTTGTATTCGCTACTGATCTCATGGGCCAGCTTTTTACCATTAGCGGTGCGGCAAAGAATGGTAAGTCCTGTATACCAGTCTGGCTCCGACAGGGTAGCTGCGTCCTCCTTCCAATGCTTCATGTAGTCGCACTTTTCAAAAAGGATATTTGCATCCCCGGTTCCCATAAGAGCAAATTCATCCAGATCACTGGTATCTGCTGCTCCTGGTATCTCATCTACCTCCACACGATATGCTTCGAAATCCGAAGGCATATATCTGACTGGACTCTCACTGATAACCTCACATATATGGCGATCATCTGTTTTGAAATTCGTAGTACCAACGGCTCGGAACATTCGCGCAATGTCTGATACAGAATCGAATTTCCATTCGTGTTCCTCACGGGCCTTCTTAATGATGAACTTCTCCCAACCACTAAGAATCCCTTTTATATAGGAAAACTCTGCACCGCCTGTGATATAGAAGGGCATATCAAAGAGCCAGTAGGCATGAATGCCATGTCCGGAAGAAACCAGAATCGACGGTTGCTTTGGAAGCTCCCCGATGAATTCCAGTAGTTCCTCTTTGGTTTTCGGAAGTTCTTTCTCAGTATGAGCTGGGCCAAAGATATCAAAGTCAGCTCCGATACATACTACACAACCGACGTCCTTAGAAGTTCCGCGTTGATAGATATCCAGTTTCCTCTTACGAGGATTGAGGCCAATATGCGTATGGGCCGTTTTGCCTGATTCCAGAACAAACGCCTCCATCTCCGAAAGCTGATCCTTTGTGAAGAATGTTGTCTTTGGTATAGAATCCTTCGTAGGCATCACCGATACCCCAATATAGCCCTCCGTCACTTTACCGTAGAGAGCTTCTAAAAACTCATGTAAAGTCATGAGCTATCACCACCTGTCACATTTCCCATAGCTTGTTCCTCCTTCCTTTGGGAATATGTAAGATCACTACCGAAGAATAATCGGTGCTTTATCGCCTTCGATGATGCGATTAACTGCATTGAAAGCAGTCAGGTCCTTCACACCACACTTATTGTGACGTTCGATAGCTTCCTCTCTATACTTTTTTCTGCGATTCTCACGCTGTTTTTCTCGATTCTTCATGTCTACCTCCTTTTGGGTATACTAATGGAGGACCTTCGGGAAACTACTCCTAAGAGTCGACATCCGTAGGTCTGAGTAAAGATAATGAACTATTTGTTTGTTTTTCTACAGAAATGAAAATGATATTACCTTTATGGTTCATTCTCATTTTTCATAGACTCGCGAATAAGCCATTCTCTATAGGCTTCAATCGGAATAAGAATTCTGTTTCCTATATGGATAACTGGGAATCCGGGTTTCTTTACCAGCTTATACGCGCTTGGGATACTGATGCCAAGGGAGCTGGCCAGTTCTGGCACATTCATTGTTGCCTCCAAAGTCTTCATGCGATATCCTCCTTCCTTGATTTTTGGACAAAAAAAGACCACCGGGTCATTGATTGGCACTTGTTTGGCACACCTTTTGACTCGATGGTTGACTCTGATTTTCTATATTTGACTCTGATTCCCGGTCATCGGAGCCGGGCCTCCATGAATATTTCTGAGATGTTCATGTGTATATGATACTACATGCAAATAACCATGTCAACACATTTTCTCACATTTCATAAGAGTTTATACGTATTTGTTTAATGTAGTTATTGCAAATTCTAACATTATGTGATATTCTATATTAAACGGAGGTGCTACTATGAACTATGCAGATAGAATAAAAGAGCTTCGAAAAGCGAACGGATATACGCAGATCACTCTGGCAGATGCCCTTGGTGTTTCCAAAGGAACTGTGGCCATGTGGGAAACTGGAAAACGCGCTCCGGGATATGAAGTCATCAATCAGTTGTCTGATATGTTTGATCGCAGAATTGATTACATCTTGGGATATTCAAATGATGATGCCTCACCCAAACTGTCTGAGGAAGAAATTGATCAGCTCGGTCAGTGGGAAATAGAGATCATAAATCGCGATGCGATATCTGACTATTTACGACTAGACGCATACGGGAAAGCTCTCGTAAATAGTATTATTCAAGCAGAAAAGAAGCGTTGCCAAGAACAAGGAACGTTACTATCAGAAGAGAAAACAGACAAATAATCATCTTACAGACAAACAAACGACAACCAGACCATTTTTTATGCAACTGCCATAAAACATGGTCTTTCTTTTTTAAGAAATAACTTGAACTACACTTGAATCAGAGTGAATATACGATACAACAAAGGAGGTATGCACATGAATTCTAAATCATTCAACAGTCATAAAAAAGCTCTTACATTTGCAAGGAAATTAAAAGAAAACGGACAGCTCGACATTCAAATATGGGAGCTGCCCGCAACATATGGGAATAAAATATTTATTGTTCTGTGGAAGGAGAAATAATTATTCCTTCTTCATATTATCAAACATTATCTGTTCAATATGATTTCGCTCAGCAATAAAGTCTTTGTTGGCCAGGTCACGCAGTCTTTCAGCTTCGCGTACCCGGTCAGCAATTTCTTTTTCCTTTTCTGGATCTAATCTTGGAACAGGAATAGTTGCTACAAAGTCTGGTGTAATATGATCTACGACCGAAGCGTAGATTCCCTTTTCGAGAAGAACCTTTCCGATATCTTCAGTAGCCAGATAGGCATACACATAATACGGGTCGATGATATCTTTATTGCAAATAACTCGTATAACGTGTTCTGTAACCATTGTTCCTGCCATACTATCAGTTACCATAACAACTCTTCCCGTAGAGCCAGATCGAGTAATCAAGATCCAATCTTTTTCAACAAAGTGTTTTCTTGCAGGTGAATAGTCTTTAGGCTGATACTTAATATCAAAAGGTCTTACCTGTAAAATCTGAGTACCCGAGTAAAAAGGTACGCTGTCTTTGTTCGGTTCAACATAATTTCTTTTATGTCTTCCTGGGTAAAAAATTCCATGATCCACAACCAAATCACCAAGACGTACAATTTCCTTAATATCTTTTCCTACAGATTCTTCAATTTCTTTTGCGATGTTATTTTTATTCGGGTCCCAATACCATGCATCGATTCTTCGAGCTGGATCGCTCAAAATATCTTTGGAACTAATAATAAAACAGCTTGGTCCATTTTCCGCCTCGGTCGACTGCAACATTCCCGTTCTTTCATATTCTCTGTACTTCTCAAGAATTTCCGGTAAATCATTCCAAATTACCTTATTGTTATTCTCATCCAGCAAATCTTTTCCGCTGGCATCTTTTTTATAAAGAGAAATTCCGCGACGATCATGTCCTACAGCTTCGCTAACAGCCATAAATATTGGATAATCATCTGAAACATGTCGTACCTTTTTCAAAAATACAAGGGATGTTTTTGTTCCAGTATGCGGCTGAAAAGCTTCTCTCGGAAGATCCACGATTGCTGTAATCTGCACACGTTTTAAAAGCCATTTTCTAAACTCAACGGAATCTTCATTAGCTCCAGATAAGTTCTGTTTTGGAAGAACGATAACCATCCTACCGCCATCTGACTGATCAGTTGCTTCCTTTAAATATGAAATATCACGTTCTACAAACAGTTTGTCAGGATCCTGTCCGTCCAAAAGTTCTGCCGTTGCTTCTCCATTAACAATTCTATGCCCCAAATCATACGATGCAAGAACTTCTTTTCTCGTATCTTTAATCTGTGTACCAAAAGGAGGGTTTGTGGTAATTACATCAACGCTTCCTTTTTTAATCATGTTGGTGAAGTTAGGATCTAATCTTTCTGGAACATCAAGAGAATCAAGATTAAAAATATTTCCTTTACCCTCTCCCATAATAGCCATATATGACTTCGAAATTCTAAAAAGCAGTGGGTCGATGTCTGCACCATATACATACTTTGATGAATAATCTTTCAATAATGCTCTTTTTCTTTCTTTAGAAAACCCTCTTGCCGCATAAAGATCGTTAATCTGTTTTCGTATTTTTTCGAGAGCAACTGATAAGAAGCCTGCTGAACCACATGCGGTATCCAGAATATATTCATTTTTTCTGTAATCCGGATTAATTACTTCGATAGCAAATCTTACAATTTCTCTCGGAGTAAAAAACTGACCACTTTCGCCTTTAAGGGCAGATGGAAGTAAAACTTCATAAGCATCTCCAAGCGCATCAGTATTTGTTTCTTCATCCGTTAATGATATACCTTGTAATATAGAAACGATGTATGCAATTGAATCATTATCATATTCTAAATACTCATCTTTGAACATTTCTCCAAAATCAGGATCTTCCAATAATGTAGCATAAAGTTTATCGATTCTATCACGTATCGTCTGCTTGCCTTTATCTGTACGTAATTCAGATGGCGTAGCTCTAAACTCACAAAGCTCTTCTGGCGCAAGCTCATCAATGATTTTACAGAAAAGCATCTTGATAATTTCTACTGCAATGTTTTCTTCACGCTTAATAGGTCCTGTTCCATAAAGATGATAATACATTCTTTCAAATGTAAGTTTCAGAGCCTTTGCTGGTTTAAGATCACCTTTTCTGTATTTACCAATAGTTTCTTGCGTTTCTCCATATCTTGGTAACGTTGGTATTACCATAAAATTTGTAGGATCCTCTGCCATGTCTCTATAATGATAGAATGGTCCTTTACTATTCTTCTCCATACCCGCATACCAAACTGAATATGGAGCGGTTGTTGCTGTAATATATGAAAGTGCCTGCACATCATATGTTTTCTTTGGTGTTTCAATTTCTATAACAATATAGGCATTCTCCTGCCTATGATCAGCACTTCTATAAACTACAATGTCCGCTTCCTCTGCGTTACGGTTTGCTCCGCGCTGGATAATCACCTCAATATCGATGTTTTCTTTAGGGTACCCCAAATCATCGATAAGAATATGCTCAAATTCCTGTCTATATGCTTCCTCTGGGTTGCAGTGAACAATCTTGCCAGTCGCATAATCGATCATATCGTTTACAGACAGATTTGTACTTGTTACTTCTTCCATTTCAGTTGCTCCTTCATCATTTTTTCTTAAATCAGATGGTTTTGGTGCATCTGATGGAATGAGCCATGTCTTTCCTTTTTTTACTGCGTCTTTTATTCTACCTTCACTACAAAGAATCGCTATTCTTCGCCCTGAGATGTTCCATTTTTTGGCCATTTCACTGGATGTAAGTAATATCATCACGCTGCTCCTTTCCATCGAATATATACATATTATATTCACATATCGGAATAATGTCAATACTTTATTCATGTATCGGAACAATGTAAAACGCATGCATCGTAAACTCCTTACAATGCATGCCGCCTCTCTCTCTTTATATCTTCTATCCTCTATTCTTCCAAGCCGCATTTCCTTCCAGATTCTTCATCAGGACTTTTCTGGTGGTCTTGTACTCCTGCCCGATGAAGCCCAGTCTCAGGAGGAAGCATCGGAAGGCGTATTTCTCATTCTCCACAACCTTCTCCTTTGCGGTGATGCGCTTGCTGTTTCGGGCCATATCTGCCAGTGCGCTGATGAGCTGCATGTAGGCTTCTGCCTCTCCGTCTTCCTCGGTCAATGTAAACCAAGGGAATCGGATGCGCTCTTCATTGACCTTGTAGGAAAGGTTGTCAGTACCAAGTGCCTTGCGGAGCAGATTGCCTTTGGATACAATGATGCGGTCCAGATTGGCAAGGGCTCTTTCATCCATGGTATCGGCAGGAATCTCCACCGTCAGCTTGTCGTCCTGCTGCTCTGGTTCCGGTTCCTGCGCTTCCTGCGGCTGCTGTGGCGTTTCTGTTGCCAGCTGCTCCGGTACTTGCTCCTCCTTCCGGAAGCCGCTAATCTCGTAGCCGCTTTCAACCAATCTTTCAATTACCAGCTCAGCCTTGCTGTCGTTGCTTCCTTCTTCTATTGTAAGGCTTCCGAACTTTCCTACCGTAAATGCTCCAATCTTGTATGCGCAGGTAGGAACCTTCATGTAAACTGCTTGCTCTCCGGTAAGCTCCGCGATAGCTGCTACCAGATCTTTTCTGTTCTTTCCGTTCAAATTAACTCTTAATTCCATTCTTCGTACCTCCTTGAGTGATTCACAAAATTCTTCGTATCCCATGTGGCCCATGGCCTTCATTGCCGCACTTGCGGCTTGCAGTTCCTCGGCTGTCCAGTCTCGGCTCATCCCTGTCTCCTTACTTCGCTTCGCGTTCATCGATGGTTGCCTTAGCATCTTTCAGTCTGGAGTAAAGCTCTTTCTCACCAACGATCTTGTAGTAGCTGTATCCGTGTTTGTAGGTTTTGATGATTTCGTATCCTTTGTATTTTGTTGTCATGGTCTGTGCCCTCCTGCGTTTATATATTCCCTTTCGGTAGTGACATATTCGCTCTGATCTACACATATATCCAGTTAATTCGACTTATAAAACCACCAAAGATGCCGGGCAGAACTTGTGAAGATTAGTACATAAAGAAAGCCATACAGCTTTTACTACTGTATGGCAGATTATTTATACTATATATTGTGTTTATATATATTATTGGGCGCTACATATTGCGGCTTCATTTCCTCAAAAGTAGTAAAACGGTAGTGCATTTTTTGTCAGAAGGAGCGATTTGCCGCGCTTTAGACGGGTTATTGGCACTTTATCCGTACACCGTCTGGCCTGCCGTGGCAGATGAATAATACTTTTATCTTACTCATTTTATCTCCTCATATCTTCTCAAAGCCTTGTAAATACTGGCTTTCCAGCCTTTATGCACTTTTTTCTAAAACGGCTTTTTTTCTCATAAATTCATGCATTTTCTCATGTTTTTTCGGGCATTTTGGTTATAAATGGGTTATTTTTCTTATCCGGAAAGCCTTACGAAATAAGGCTTTCATGAGTTATTTGTGCATATTTTGGGGTTACAAACCGGTTTTTATCCAGTTCTCTCTTTGCTTCTTTTAACCTGGCAAGTTCTTTCTTCGCATCGTCATAGCCGGTATGCGTATAAATATTAAGCGTCACAGATACATCTGAGTGTCCCATCAGATATTGCAGAGTCTTCGGATTCATTCCGGAATTTGCCATATTTGTACAATATGAATGCCTGCAGATATGCGGAGTAATCAAGGGTAATTGTAATAAATGTTCTTTGTTGTACTTCTCTCTTGCATGCTGCATGTACTTTTCCCAGTGAAGTGCAACCATTGGATTCCCATTCTTATCTAGGAACAAAAATCCCCCATATCCATCCACTGTTGGCTCTTTCTTCGTCTTTTTGCGATTCTTCAGAATACGAAGGAATGCATCTTTCACATCTTCTTCCATAGGCAGTAATCTGGTTCCGCTTGTCGTTTTTGTGGATACAATCTCATACTTCATATCTCTGGTTCTCTGCAATTGATGATCAATTCGTATCACTTCATTCTTGAAATCCAGATCTCGCACAGTAAGTCCACAAAACTCTGAAATTCTAAGTCCCGTTTTAAATAAGATGTAAAATGCATCATAGTAACGGTTATAGTGTGGATCATTCTTTACAAATTCCAGGAATCTTGTCTCGTCCTCTAAGGAAACTGCTTCTCTCTTCTGACTGTCATTGACCAGTATCGTACCAAGTTCAAATCCAAATGGATTCTTAAGGATCAGATCATCATCTACAGCCATCTGAAATGCCGGTCTTAACACGCCTCTGATCGAGTGAATTGAACTGTATCCTCTTCCATCCCTCTAAAGCTTAATCAGAAATATCTTCGCATCAGACAGCTTAACGTCATCCACCTTCTTATGAGAAAACTCTTCTTTTTTCAATACATTTACGACAAAATTATAGTTCGCTAATGTATTGTGCTTCACTCCTGTTTTTAACCGAATCAAGCAAGTCCCCTGCTTCAATTGCGCAAAGCAATAAGCAGTGGGTTGGGACTTGCTTGTATCAGGAGTGGTACAAGCCACTCCTGATAAGCTGCGAAGCAGCTATTCGGTTATGAGCAAGTAGCGAAGCGGATTGCGAATATCCGCTTTGACTGAAAGATATCTTTCTACCAGTTCAAGCACCGTCAACTTGCTTCCGGTGATTCCCTGCATCTGTAAGGACTGTACTTTGCGTTCTTTCTCTCTCAGTGAAGGATCCGCTCTTTTGCCTTCCGGCATCTTATCCGATTCTGTCAATCTCCAACTATATAATATTTTTCGCTTTCCAAGTGAATCTGTATATTTATAACGATATCTTCCACTTGGTTCCTGCCATTCTCCCTGCTGGAGAACTCTTCCTTTATCATCACGTCTCTTTGAAATCATATTCTACCTCCAAGGGGAGGCAACATGATATTGTTAGTATATCACGTTGCCTCCACCTCGAACACCTCCTTCTTTTTTATTTTTTTGTCTTTGTTTTTTTATATTGCACTAAGTGTATCTACAAATCGTTCAAATCTTTCTCTCTTAATCTGTACACGGTTTCCGTTCCACAACAGATATTCTGCATTGGGATTTTCGCTTACCAATTTACGAAGCTTTCCTTCTCCAATACGGAAATATGCCGCCGCTTCCTCAATGGATAATGTATACTTCTTCCAGTATGGTATTTCATAATTACTCATCTGTTCATCTCCTCTCGCATCATTTTCTTCTATGTAAATTGCTCTGACATTGGCGGCAGGCAAGTGGCTCTATACGCGTTGCCACTGCCAATGCCTTTTTTTGCCAATGTAACTGCTTAAGAATCTTTTTTCAGTGAAATTGTCTTTCTGCTTTGATACCATCCATAGATTAACTGGTCCTCTAAATCTTTTCTCGCATCTCTTCCGGTTCTTGCCGAAATTTCATATGCCTGCAACTCTGCTTCCAGTTCTTCCAGACACATAATTTTCCTTTTTCCCAGCAATTCAAGAATAAGCTTTTTGGCTTTTTCCAATTTCGTCTCTTTCCTTGTTCCGGTATTTCCGGCAAGCAGATCATCAATGGAAATGTCATATTCTGCCATCCAAATAAGTCCTTCATCGCTCAGAGCAAAGGCTACCGGATTTTCCTTTTTTGCCAGGGAATCCTTTTGCTGATAGACCACACGAATATCCTGGCTTTTCTCTTTCTCAACTTTTTCTACAAACAAAATACTTCTGACCGCCGCAGCGATATACACGGATCCCAATGTACGATAATCGCTCTGCACTCCCGATGCTTGCTAAAGTATATAAGTGCGCTCTTCCGCTTAAGCTCCAGAGATCTGTCTACTCAAACGGCAGCTCCTCATCTTCCGGCACACTCATAAATCCATCTTTCTCATCTTTGGAATCCGTATCGGATGCTTTCTTACTTTCAGCAAAAAAATATTCTTCCACAACAACATTGCTGCTGTATCTTTTCACTCCTTCGCTGTCCGTATAACTTCCTGTGCGAATTCGTCCGCTGATAACGATCTTGGTTCCTTTTTTCAAATAGATTTCCGCGAACTCTGCGTTCTTTCCGAATGTCACGCAGGGAATAAAATCTGCTTCCCTTTCCCGGTCTTTTCCATATCTCCGGTCAACCGCTAACGTATATCGCGCCATTGCGGTTTTATTATCATCCTGCAAATATTTAATCTCCGGAGCTTTTGTAAGCCGTCCTATTAAAATCACTTTGTTCATCTCATCTTCCTCCTTTTTTTGTTCTGATTTACTTGTTCCATATGAATCAGGCCTGGATTCAATTGAGAGCACAAAAACAATTTATTACCATTGCATCAGACTTTCTTTTTTACGCCCTCATATAACGAAACGCTCAGAGGGTAAAATACAGTGGGCAAATGCAAAAAATTTTATTTTTTTGTTTTTGTCTCTCACATATACAAAAGAAGAACGGTGTTTTTACAGGGTGTTGGCGAATATTGTTTTATTTTTGCGCAAAAAAATAGCTATAAGACTCCATTTTTGAAATCTTATAGCTTTGCTATACATGATATTAAGTTGTATTTCTAATCATCAATTATTTCCCAGTGTCCATTGGAACCACGACCAACAAATCGGACAATACCTATATCTTTGATGTGACGTTTTACAGTCTTGGAACTTATTCCTAACGTCATTGCCATTTTTTCTGTACTGATTTTATTATCCTTTTTTATCATATTCAATATTTGAATTTCCAACGGATTGCTTTCTTTTTTCTGAGGGACATTCCGAGGGACATTCCGAGGGACATCCTGAGGGACATTGTAATTCAAATTTGGCATCACAACTGTAAACTGGTACCGATCTGACCTAAAAGATGGCTTTTTACTTTCATCATAGTTAATCTGAAATTCATATCCGCCGATGATTTTTCCAAATCCACTACCTTTACGTTCCATATATCCCAGCCGATTAAATATATCTGCCAAAACCGGGTTTCTTCTCGTTGACGGAACTGTAAGCGGATCTCTGTCCTGAATAATTGAACCGTCCGGCATGCCTCCCGGCGAATAAATTTCCATACGATCATCGTAAATATCAATATGCACTTCACTACCATTCACAAGATAATCTCTATGAGCCAATGCATTAACCAATGCTTCATGATAACTACGTTCTACATATTCCGGCATTTCTTCTCTGGAATTAGCAGTCTTTCTCCACATTAATTTCGCATTTCTCTTAATAAAAGCTTCTCCATTATCAATTAATGACAATACACTTCCAGAATATTCTGCATCGTCAAATGCATCTATTGTACCACCGCTTTTATTTAATCCATTCCACCGGGTACAAAATAATCTTGACCATCGAATAGGGCTTTCATCTGCAACCAAGGCACCTGCATTTGTCAAATATCCTTGCTCATTCGCCAACCCAAATGATATAAGATCTTTCTCATCAAAACTATTTCCTGTCCATTTTTTATATCTTTCCCGGAGTTTGGAAAAAGCAAAATCTTCCACCTTATACGTAGAAATCTGTGAATCATAAGATGTATTTCTACCGCGCAATACCAGTCTTTTCAATTCCGTTGATGTCGCTTTCACACTCTCGTTTCCAACACGAACATATGCTTCCAGCACACCATCACCCGAATAATAGTACGGTGTCTCTTCACCTTTGAAGATATCCAGTATAATTAATACTTTTCCATCTTCGACCTGTTCAAATCGAAGACGAAATTCTGGAATTGGATCCATCCTTGTCTTAATGATTTCACTTATTTTCTCAGCATCGCTATTCGGATTCTCAAGTCCTACAATTTCATCATTATCGGCTATTCCAAAGATTAATGCTCCACCAAATGTATTTGCAAAAGCACTTACGCTCTTACACCAACTCTTTGGTTTCTTCGCTTCCAAAGATAGCTTTTTGTCATATTCAGTTGCTTCACCGATTAATTGTTTTATATCCAAGCTTTTCACCAACTTTCTATTAAATTAGACATATTCCCAACTCTTTTCATTATATAAGTCCAACTACATCTTTTGAAAATACTCCTCCGCAATCTTATCCAACTGAGCTGCAATTAATTTAAACTCTTTATTCAAATCCAATGTTTTTACACTAATCTTATTTCCACTCATTACATAACTGCAATCTGGTGTGATTGCTTCCTCTGTTTTTGCATATAACAACATTCCAGATTCTCGGCAGATATATTCCAGTGCTCTTGGAAAGACTGGATTGCCTCCCACTTATACTTTTCATCTTTCCAATGATTTGGAAAATATTCTTTATAAGCAGCAATAACCGCTACTAATTTTTCTTGATCAAACATTTGCATCCTCCATCTAATATATTCCGTCTATAAAGATATAAAAATTATAATCTATCAACATTTTCTTTTCAATTCGATTTATTCACAGAAAAAAGCCATAAGATTTCTCTTTCCAAAATCTTACAGCTTTTCTACCATATTGCGTCCCCAATATCATCTATATTTATATGTAATATCTGCACAAAATACCGTGGGTTATTTTCGGGGTATTTTCTGACCGCCTATGCCCTCCGGTCCGTGATTTTACTGGCTTTTTTGCGAAGCTTTCAAAGAGTGCCGTGGCAAATAAAGAAAACTTTTATCATTGTTGCATAACCTCGCATTTTTTAGTTTTTCTTTGTATTTCGGGCTTTGTAAGCCTTTGTAAATTTTTGCTTTCTGGCATAACCTGAGTATTCCGGGCGATTCTGGTTCTTCCGCAATTATCCGTATCGTTTTGCCTTCACATACATTACTTTTGCTGCTAAAAGTACTTTGCTGCATCTTCCATACATAGTACGTTTTACCATTTTTAATTTACCATTTGTTCCTTCAACAAAACCATTTGAAAGTTCACAGGCATCTAATCCAGATTCTTCTGCAGAATGCTAATCAATTCCTCAATAACGATTGGCTTGGATAAGAATCCGTCCATACCGCATTCCAGAGCTTTCTTTTTATCCTCATCAAAAGCATTGGCAGTCATGGCAAGAATTGTAATCCCCGCCAGTGCCGGATTATCCAGAGCACGGATCTGCTTCGTGGCCTCATATCCATCCATTACAGGCATCTGCACATCCATCAGCACCAGATCATAATTACCTGGCTTTGAATTCTTAACTTTTTCCACTGCCTCTGCTCCATTTTCGGCAGTGTCAACCAGAAAGCCATATTCATTGAGGATCTCCGCTGCAATTTCACTGTTCAGTTCATTGTCTTCCACAAGCAGTATGCATTTGCCCCTGAAATCCGAACCTGCTGTCGGAAGGATTTCAGCCTCTGCCTCTGCCTGTTTCTGGCCGATCGCAGTCATCAAGGTATCTCTGATATCTGACATGAACATTGGTTTTGCACAGAATGCAGTCACTCCGGCTGCTCTGGCTTCCACTTCGATATCGGACCAGTCATAAGCCGTCAGAATTATGATCGGCGTATCATCTCCAAGGCTGCGGATCTGGCGGGTAACTTCAATGCCATTCATATCCGGCAGACGCCAGTCGATGATATAAGCATGGAATGCATCCCCAAGTTCCATAGACTGCCGTGCACGGAGAATAGCCTCCTTACCAGAAAGTGTCCATTCCGAACGCATTCCAACCCTCACAAGCATTTTTGTCACACTGTCACAGGTATTAAAATCATCATCTACAACCAGTGCCTTAAGACCCTCCAACTCAGCGATCTTCTCTATGTGTTTGTGCTCAGACTGAATCCGAAATGGCAGACGAACAATAAATTCCGTACCTTTGCCCTGCTCTGTCCTGACCTCAATTGTTCCACCCATCATATCCACAATATTCTTGGTAATAGCCATGCCAAGCCCTGTACCCTGGGTTCTGCTGACTGTGGAAGTCCTCTCCCTCTCAAAAGGGGAAAAAATCTTCTGTACAAATTCCGAACTCATGCCGATTCCGTTATCTTTTACCCGGATCTCGTACAGTTCCCTGCCTTTTACTGTCCCTGGGTACTGTTTGAGCCGAACAGAAACTGTTCCTCCTGCCGGTGTAAACTTAACCGCATTGGACAAAAGATTCAGCAACACCTGGTTGAGTCGTGTCTTATCACAATAAACATCCTCATTTGCAACATCCATTGCATCCATATAAAGCTCCAGCTGCTTTGCATGAATTTGTCCGCTAATAATTGTCTTCAGATCATGAAGCACATCCGACAGACTGACCTCTGTCTCTTCCAGATGGATCTTTCCACTCTCAATCCGGCTCATATCCAATATATCATTGATCAATGAGAGTAGATGATTACTGGAAGAAAGGATCTTCCCCAGATAATCCCGGACTCTTTTTTTATCATCAATATTACTTACAGCCAGTGTGGTAAAGCCGATAATCGCATTCATTGGTGTCCGGATATCATGAGACATATTGGAAAGGAACGTACTCTTTGCCCTGTTTGCCATCTCCGCTGCACGTACTGCCTCAGAAAGTGCCTGATTCAATTTCCAGCCAGAGGTACGATCCGACATAACCAGGATATATTTCTTTTTTTCGTTTACCTCGCTTCCCATTGCAATATTATGGAACCAACGTTTTTCCCCTGTCTTCAGATGAACATATTCAAA
>OLSO01001095.1_pt1 | contig 22623 bp, 10 predicted proteins | sample 1672441 | NCBI WGS metagenome assembly OLSO01 (sample SAMEA3136686, study PRJEB25190) | human gut metagenome | biome: human gut; feature: human-associated habitat; material: faeces | place: Austria | collected 2013 | reverse complement strand
CGGATGCTGTCCAGCGCGTCACCGAACTGGCTCTCGATCCAGCGGTTGCCGATGGCGTCGCGTGCCGCGGCCAGTGTCGTGATGATGGGCACGCCGCTGCCGTACAGGTTGGACAGCGTGCTGGCAAAGCGCGCCGTGCAGATCTTGCGGTTCAGCACGCCGACCACCGGCGCGTGCAGGATGAAGCGGTCCCACTGGCGGCGGACCTTCGGCTGCGCCAGCAGGAGCTTGCCGCCAAAGACGATGAGCGCCGCCACGACGAGCAGCACCGGCCAGTTGGCACCGACAAAGTCGCTGACGTCAAACAGCAGCTGGGTCAGGAACGGCAGGGTCTCCATCTGGTCAAACATCGGTTTGAACTGCGGCAGAACAAAGGTCATCAAAATCGCAATAACGCCGACGATCAGCACGGACAGGATAATGGGGTACATCATGCTGTTGCCGACCTGCTGGTTCATCTTGTGCTCACGCTCATAGTAGGTCGCCATGCGGGCGCAGGCGTGGTCGATGCTGCCGGTGCCCTCGGCGCTGCGGATCATGGCCAGCAGCAGGGTGGGGAACGCGGGTGCGCAGGACTCCATCGCATCGGACAGCGGCACGCCCTTGCGCAGCTCGCTCAGGATGGCCTCGTACAGGGCCTTCTGGCGGGCGTCGATGGTGCGCTCGTCCGCCATGATGCGGAACGCACGCACCAGCGGCACACCGGCGGTCAGCAGGGTGCCCAGGTTGCGGCAGAAATCCGCCAGCACGGCGGTTTTCAGCGGGCGGAACGTCGCGAGGGCCTTCTGGGCCTCCTGCGCGTCGGTCATGTACAGGCCGTCATTGCGCAGCTTGGCGTAGAGTGCCTCCTCGCTGGGGGCCTCAAGCAGTCCGCGGACGGTCTTGCCCTTCTCATTGGTGGCAGTATAACGAAAACGTGGCATGAGGGAGATTCCTCCGAAAACAGGTTAAAAACTTTCAGATTGTCGAAAAACTCTTGTAGGGGCGAGCATTGCTCGCCCGCGCCCGTTTGCTTTGTAAGACAACTGTCCCGGAAAAAGCGTTGCTGCGGTAAGTTGACGGGCGACCAATGGTCGCCCCTACACACGCAATAAGGCAAGAATGCAATTTTTTGACGGTCTGAACTTCACAAAAACGCGCAGTACCATTCCAAAACGGGCCCGCCAAACAGCATTGCGATCACGATGCCCGCACACAGAAACGGGCCGAAGGCGAAGTGGTCCTTCTTCCCTGCCTTTTTGGCGGCCAGCAGGTATATGCCGTACATACCGCCAAAAACAATGCCGAAAAACATCGCCAGCAGCGTATTCTGCCAGCCCAGGAACAGCCCGGCGGCTGCCATCAGCTTGATGTCGCCGCCGCCGAACGCGCCGTCGATGACAAGGCAGAGCAGAAACATCGGCACACTGACGCAGAGCGCACCGATGACGTGCGGCAGCCAGTCGGCAGGGGAGAGCAGCACGCTCACCGCGCCGCAGACCGCCAGCGCCAGATTCAGCCGGTCCGGGATGGTCTGCGTCTCGGCATCAATGAGTGAAACGCTCAGCAAGATCCCGCAGACCGCCAGCGCCAGCAGCGCAGCCCAGCTCATGCCGAACAGCCCGCCCGGCAGGGCGTAGGCAGCGCCGTACCGCCAAGTGCAGCCCAGCGCCAGCACGCCGCCCAGAAGCTCCACCAGCAGGTACCGCGCCGGAATGTGCACACCGCAGTGGCGGCACCGCCCGCGCAAGAATAACCAGCTGAACACAGGCACTAAGTCCGGCGCACCCAGCGTGTGGCCGCACTGCGGGCATACGCTGCGGCCCTTCAGCGGGTCCATGTCCCGCGGCAGCCGCCACGCGACGACGTTCATAAAGCTGAACAGCGCCGCGCCCAGCAGAAAACGAATGAGTCCCAACAGAAGTTCAAGCAGCAGCATGGCCCACCCCCGCGCCGTATTGCAGCCGGTCCTCCGCGCGGAAAACGCGGTAACCGCCGTCGGCATCATAGATGGCGTACATGCCGTTCTCCTGATACAGGAGCCGCTGCACGGTGTAGCCGTTCGGGTCGATCTGCAAAAGCGTCACTGTGCCGGGCAGTGAGCCCAGCGTGCGGATTTCCTCGGCGATGCCGTCCGCAAAGCCGTCCGCGCTTGTCTGGTCGGCGAACGTCTGCCCGGCGGAGTAGCACTGGGCAGACACGGCACTGGCCGCCAGCCGCGCAGCCTTGACCTGAGCCAGGGCCTCCCGCGCACGGGCCTGATAGCGCAGCTCCGCCGCGCCGGTCACAATAGTATACAGGACAGCGCCCAGCGCCAGCAGTACGGCGAGCTTTTCCGCAAACGCAGCTTTGGCCCAGCGTTCCCCGGTATGGCGCAGCCATGCGCCCAGTCGTGCTGCCAGCATTGTTACACATCCTCTACCATATAATAACACGTTATTTAGTATAGCGTGCCGGGCCTGTATTTGCAAGGAATTTCGCGAAAAAAACTCTGCTTTTTGTTCAAAGATAACGGAAATTATGGCGAAATCGTGCACAACCTGCCGCTGACCCACTATATTTGGTGTAAATTTGCTGAAATCTCGCGGGATTTGTTGCGAAAACGTCACATTCCGAGTATAATGACAATATATATAATCTGGTATTGTGTCTAATTGTAACCTTTCACCGGAGAAACGACGGGAGCATCTATGGTGCAGTACAATAAAAATATAAAAAACAATAAGAAAGGCTTTACGCTGGTGGAGCTGATGGTCGTTCTGGCTATCACGGCCATTCTGGCTGCGCTGGTCGGCGGCGGGCTGATCGCCTACACGCGGTTGGCCCGGTTTGAAAAGAACGAGGCCAACGCCCGCACGCTGTTCCAGACGGCGCAGATCTCCCTGACCCGGATGGAGACGGCGGGGGAGCTGGATGCGTTCCGCGATAAGGTGACGAAAAGCGGCAGCATGGGTCAGCACTTTGCCGAGGGTCTGACTGATGCGGACGGCAAACCTCTCGATGGGCGCACCCAGAAAGACTTGAACACCTATATCGCGGCACTATACTATGACAAGACCGGCGCAGCGGACGGCAACCATAACGCGCTGGTCAAGGAGCTGCTGGGCGATTACATCTACGACGCCTCGCTGCTGAATGCCTCGATCTGTGTCGAGATCGACGTGCAGAGCGGGCAGGTCTACTCGGTCTTTTACGATACAAAATCCGATAAGCTCCGCTTCAATCAGGACGGTGCTACGAATATTTATGACCGCAGCTATCACCACCGCCGCAATGACACCCTTGTCGGCTACTACTCTGCCGAGGACCGCGTCAACGTTGTGCAGCTGGTGCAGACGAAGCTGAAGGTCAAGAATCCCCGCCTGACGAACGGCGAGACGCTGACCCTGAGCTGGAGCGGCAACTCCAGCCTCGGCGATCTGGACACCTCCTACACGGCCACGGCCTACGATGCCAAGGATACCGGCAAGACGAAGCCGCTGTTTACCATCACGATCAAGCGCGACACCGCGGGTGCGGCGGATGATAACAAGCAGGTCATCACAGAGATGCCTGTTGTTATCTACCAATACAACGACGAAGGCCAGCAGACCGGCACCGAGGAGAAGAAACTCTACTTCCCGTTAAGCTACAACAAGGGCAGCTTTGTGCTGACGCTGGATGCCATGGCGGACGCGGCGCTGCTGCGCGCGTGTGAGAACGACGCAAAGGTTGCCGCCACGAGCCTGTACAGCATCACCCGCCTGCTGAACGACCCGCAGGACATCTACATTGCCATGCGCGCCGAGCCGCGGGAGAACTACAGCGACACCTACACAGCCAGCAAAGAGGAGCCGACGAACAAGGAAAACACCCTGCTGGCCAAGGTCGATACGGCGGACAAAGCCTACCTGAAATACTTCCGCCATCTGTACAATCTGCGTTGGTCCGCGGATTGGAAGAATGCCGGCGAGGGCACCTACATGCTGACCCCCCAGGCCAGCAACAGCACCGGCCTGAACTGGACGGGCGGCGGCGTCACGGTCTACTGCGCGTCGGGTGGGCAGTACCCGGCGGCCAAGGTGCCGTCCCTCAATGACCCTGTCGCCTGGCCGACGATCCCGGAACTGGGCGAAAAAATCGTACTTACGAGTAAAACAACGGGCCTTGCCAACAACAAGACGACCCGTGTTCCCATCCTCAATCTGCAATTGAGCAGCAAGTCCGTTGCAAAAACCGGCAGGGCAGAGAAGGACGAGCTGGCCGACCACTATGTCGGCCTTATCGGCGAGAACAAGGGCAAAATTTCTTACATCACACTGCGCGACCCGGACATTCAGGTCAACGTCAAGACCGAGACCGTCGCCGCCGATACGCTGCCGAAGGCAGACCAGCTCAAGCTGACCGCGACCAAATTCGTCACGGCGCTGGCGAAGGAAGACGAGAACTGGCGCGATGTGCGCGCCGTCGGCGCACTCTGCGGCGTCAACACCGGCACGCTGGAAAACTGCGCCCTGACCCGCGGCACGAACTCCTCGACGAGTGCGCTGGTGGCCGCGGCGCTGGCGTTTAACAACACTACCACCGCAACGCAGCGCAAAGCGCAGACGCTGGACGCTGACAGCAAAAGCTATACCTATTATACAGACGAGCCGCGCGGCATTGGCGGTCTCGTCGGCGTTGCCATACCCGAAACGGATTCCGTCATGCAGAATCTGACCGTTGCGTCGGACGTGACGGTAGCGGGTCTGCTTGTGGACAAGGACACGCAATCCGTTGCAGAGACCACAGCGGCAGACCAGCAGGCCGAGAAGGCCCGCTACGCTGCCGCGGCAGCCGAGCCGAATGACAAGAACTCCCTCTGGCGCAGCGTCGGCGTGGGCGGCGTGTTCGGCACGGTGGACGCTGCCCAGATGAAAACAGACAGTAAAACGAACATCGTCAACAACGGCCTTGTCACCGGCAACGGCTTTACGGGCGGCATCGTCGGCAACCTGTTTACGACAGACACAGGTACCGGTGCGCCTGTGCTGACGGGCCTGAGGAACAACGGCACGGTCAGCGCGGGCGCCAACTATAAGGGCGATACCGCGGGCGATGCGCACAGCCTGGTGCTGGGGCAGTTCTTCGGCGGCATTGCGGGCTACGGCAGGGGCGTGACCCTGCAAGGCTGCGAAAGCGTGACCCGCAGCGACCTGACCGAGACCCAGCTCAAGGAGCAGGTCGAGGCGGGCTTTGACAAAAAAACCGGCACATTGACCGACGCCAGCCCCCTCAAGGGCGATTTCGTCGGCGGCCTTGTCGGCTACGGCAAGGAAATTGTGCTGAACGGCTGCAAGACCGGCAAGGGCTACGTGCTCGGCAGCCGGTTTGTGGGCGGTCTGGCCGGTGGCTTTACCGGCAGCGGCATACAAAAGAACGATACGAACAGCAGTGACGTCTTTGGCAACCGCTACGTCGGCGGCATCGTGTCGGTCAACGGCAGCAACAGCAAAATCAGCGGCATGACCAATACGGGTCTGGTCGCGGCCTTTGGAAAGAACGCGGCCTACGTCGGCGGCATCGTCGGCGTCAATGATGCCGACTGGGGCGGCAGTCAAGACCCGAAAGCCACAGCCACCGTGCAGAACTGCGCCAACCGTATGTCCGGCGACAACGCCACCGACACCCGCCGCATCAACCTGTTAAAGGAGCTGAGCATCTCCGCGGGCGGCTACGCGGGCGGCTACGCCGACTACGTCGGCGGTATCGCGGGCTGCAACGGTAAAAACGGCGTTGTGACGTGGGATAAGAGCGGTACCCCGACGCTGGGTGCCATCCTGTACGGCAACAACTACGTGGGCGGCGTGGCCGGTTATAACGATGAAAATGCGAAAATCTCCAACATCTCCGGCCAGAACCTGACCATCAGCGGCCAGATCGTGGCGGCGGGCAAGGCTGTCGGCGGTATGATCGGCCTGAACTGCGCGCCGGAACTGCCCTCCGCCACTGTGAAGGTCAGCCGCGTGGCAGGTCAGCAGCTTGTCGGCGGCGTCATCGGCGCCAACCTGCCGGTGGGCGGCTTCAACGTGACGGGCGGCGCGTTTAACACAGATGTGGCCTCGGGCCGCGTCGAGGCCGACGCCGTCGCGGGCGGCATCATCGGCTACAACCGTCTGCTGGCGGACAAGCCCGCAAACGTCACGCTGGCGGCGCTGCTGCCGAAGATTGACCAGAACACCGGCGTGCTGACCGACAGCACCGACGCGAATACGGCGGACGGCACAATTACCCTGACCGATTTTAAGAACGAGCTCAACCTGCAGGCCGACATCTACGTCGGCGGCATCGTCGGCGCAAACGACGCCGACACGAAGCTGACGATTCAAAATGCAACCAACGGCGCAAAGCAGAACGCCCTGTCCGTCGGCGGCCTGAACCCGTCCAACGGCGCGTTTAAAAACGGCGTATCGCTGAACGCGCTGGCCGGTGGCCGCTATGACTTTGGCCCCGCGCACGGCGCACTGGCGGGCGGCATCATCGGCTATGCCACACCCAACACAACGCTGAAAGACTGCACAAACTACGGCACAGTGGCTCACAAGTGCGCCGCGGGCGGCTTTGCGGGCTGGAACGAGGGCACGATCACCGGCGGCAGCATGGCGGTGTCCCTCGGCAACCGTGAAACCGGGTATACCTATCTGGGCGGCGTTGCGGGCGTCAACGGCGGTCTTATTCAGTCTGCCTACCCGGCGCAGGGCTGTGCCGTGCGCGGCGACAGCTATGTCGGCGGCATTGCGGGCGTCAACCTGGGCGGCAACGCTGAGGCAAGCACCCGCAAGGGCCTCATCATCTGCACAGAGAACAACAGCACTGGCACGGTGGAGGCCAACCAGTACGCGGGCGGCGTGGCCGGTGCCAACGTCGGCAATGTCTCGCTGTCCGGCCAGCTGCAAAGCAGTGTCACCGCCACCGGCTATGCGGGCGGCGTGGCCGGTATCAATACGACGTATAACGCCTATAAGGGCAGCATTTACGGCGCTGACAACGCCACCGGCGCGGTCAGTGGCAGCGTCACTGCCGCCAACTACGCGGGCGGTGTGGCCGGTACGAACCGTGCCGAAATCACCCGTGTGGATAACCACGCCTCGGTGCGCGCCAGCACACAATATGCGGGCGGTATTGCGGGCGAGAACGCCGCGGGCGGCAAAATCAGCGCCTGCGTCCATGCCCAGAATCAGGTCTACGCCACCAACGGCGAGGCGGGCGGCATCGCGGGCAATAATAATGAAAACGCGCTGATTGAGAATGTGCAGGTCAGCGCCGACGTCACCGCGGCCAACGGCACGGCGGGCGGCGTCACGGCCACGAACTTCGGCATCATCGGTCAAGGCAGCGGGCTGGAAAGCAGCAGCAGCGTAAGCGGCTGCACGATCACCAGCACGTCGGAGAGCATCGGCGCTGTTGCGGCGTACAACGGCAAGAACGCGACCATCCGCAACGTGAAGCTGGCGGAAAACGCCAACGTGCAGTTCAGCACCCCGGCGGTCACCATCGGCGGCCTTGCGGGCATGAACGAGGGCACCGTCACCGGCTGTCAGGTCGAAAACGGTGCGCTGGCGCTGAACGACGGCCTGCGCGCGGGCACCAACACCGTCACGCTGGGCGGCGCGGTGGGCCGCACCACGGCGGACGGCAAGGTCAGCGAAACCAACGTTCTGCTGGACCTTACACAAAATCTTGATAAATATACAAATTTGGGCGGCGTCGCAGGCCAGAACGACGGTACCCTGGATCAGTGTACCTATTCCGGCACGATGGGCGGCGAGGCAGGCGAGGGCGGCCTTGTCTCTGACGGTGCACGCAGCACCGGCAGCACGGTGGGCGGCATTGCCGGTCTGAACAACAGCACAATCACCGGCTGTGAGGTCAAATACATCAAACTGCAGGTCAGCGGTATCAGCAACATCACCACGACCCAGACCGCAGACGAAAAGCTCGCCAGTGCCAGCCATGTGGGCGGCATTGCGGGCCGCAACAATGCCGAAATCGCCAACAGCTATGTCGCCACCGAGAGCAGCAGCAGCGGCGAGGGCAGCATCATCACGGCGCGTTACGGCTTTGTGGGCGGCGTCGCGGGCTCCAACAACGGCACTATCACGGGCAGCGGCAGCAAAAAAGCGCTGGTCAGCGACGGAGAAGCAAAACCCGCCCTTGTTGCACAGGTTAAAAATTGGCTGGGTGCGGAAGATGCCAATGCCGGCATCAACAGCATGGCGGCAGAGCTGACCACAGGCACGACCTACGCGGGCCTCAAGGGCGTTGACACTGTGTCCAAAGAAGGCTGCGGCTATAGGAACGTCTATAACCAAAGCGGCCTTGCCGCCAATGATCTGCTTGTCGCCCTGCGCGGCAGCAACAACAGCGAGACCGTCCGTGCCGCCGGTTATCTGGGCGGTCTGGCAGGCTTTAACTCTCTCCGCGGTACAATCGACACTTCCGCCACCGGCCAGTGGTTTGTCTATTCTGACAATGCGACAACGGCATCCACCGTCGGCGGTATTGTCGGCCAGAACGAATCCAACGTCACAGACAAAAGCGTGCTGGACACTGTGGTAAACTGTGCCGCCGTGCGCCGGTTTACGCGCGTGTTTAATGGGTCTAAGAACAAGGACGATACAGACAATGACAACATTTACAAGAGGGAAAATCGTGTTGTTGTCCATGTGGGCGGTGTCATTGGCCAGCAGCAGAACCGCAGCGATGACCGGTGGTCTGTCAGCAAGGTAGTCAACTGCGGCAGTGTGTTCAACAGCCGCTCGGCCAATGTGGGCGGCGTGATCGCCTATTGGCTGGACTACGGCGGAACCGTGCAGAAATGCTTCAATTTTGGCAAAATCACAACAAACACGAACGACAAAAACAGCGGTTACGGTGCAGTCGGCGGTATTGTCGGCTTTATTGACCAGCCTATTTCCGGCGGCACCACAAATGTGCTTTCCTGCCGTAACTACGGTCAGATTTGGTATAAATCAAACGGCGCAAATGACTGCGCGGGCATTATCGGTAAAATCGAGATGAAGCAGCGCACCGATATTATGACGCTGAACATCATCGACTGCGTCAATAGCGGTGCAATCAAGGCAGCGTCGCAGGCAGTCGGCATTCTGGCATGGATCGGCCCGTACGACAAGGGGAACATTGATAATGTTACGGTAAATATTGACCGCTGCCGAAACCTTAATACAGACTTTACGTGTAGCAGAAAAATCGGCATTGTCGGCAGCCGCGGTAATGGCTCTGGGTCGCAAGAAGCAACCAATGTCACAAACTGCTTTGCCACGGTTGGTACAGATTGGTTCCCGATTGCCTATTTGCGCCTGAGTGGCGAGAATGTCACCGGCCACGGCAACTATTATATTGAAAATTCCGAAAGTGCAGGCAAGAGCTTCTTTAAGAAAGATTCCCGTAAACTGACCACAGTAAAACCGAACAGTACAACAGGTAACTGGGAGAAAGCGGATAAGCAAGGAAGTGACTCGGCCTACAATGAGACAGATTGGAACAAGTCCTCGAAAAAAGTAAAAGCACACCGTCTGTACATAGGCTATAACGTCACTGATAAAGCAACCTCTCCTTATATTGCGTTCCTGCCCACTTTGGCAAAGGATGGGAACGGCGCAGCGTACAGTCTGTGGTGGATTCGCGGCCGTGGTGCTACGGCGGAATTGGGTGCCCAACCAAACTCTGCCTATATCAAGACCGACGGTAAGAAAGCCTACATTTTCGATGACACCGGCGCGGGCTATAATGAAAATCCCGGCCAAAAGAGAGCGGACGTGATGCTGCAATTCGGCGAAGCCGCGAACAGTACGAACGACTCAGACGTTGATATTACCGACATCACCGACGAGGTCATCCAGAACTACTATAAGTACGTGCTGGACAGCACCAAGCCAGCCAAGCCGGAAAAAATCGACGTCAAGGCCAGCCAGGTGCAGGACGCGGACAACAACGTCTATGGCCGTTATAAAGTGACGTGGGACGAGCCGAAGGACAAGGAAGCCAGCCCCGCCGCTTACTACCGTGTTGAAATTCTGCCCTGCGATGCCGCAGGCAATATCACCGGGGCCGCCTACCTGACTGCTGACGTCTACCAGCGCAGCTATACCTTTGTGGCTGATAAAGCGTGGACGGGTAACTTCGTCGTGCGTGTAACGCCCTACAATACCAACGACGACCCGAATCAGGATGACAACTTCAACACCAGCGCCGTGCAGACCTTTATGCACGCCCTGCCGACACCGGAGATTGAGTTCCGGCTGGTCAAACGCGAGAACGGCGGCTTTGACTGGAATCAGTGCCAGACGCCGGATGAAAAATCGAGAGAATTCAAGTATGAGGTTGTCGCGGTGCTGAAAAACTACACCGAATACCCGACAGACGAGGCTTGGACCGTCAAGCTGACCGATGGAAGGCATACTTATTATTTCAGCAGACAGGATGGCAAGCAGTACATCCGCCTGACCCAAAATTTGGAACGCACTTTGACGCTTACGGCGTTGGCAACCCCGGTCAACAGCAACAGCACAAAGTATCTGCGCTCGGCCCAGTACAAGTCAGAGACCTATCTCCCGTCCCAGTGGCGTGACCACAACGGCGATAACGGCAAGGACGAGGACGGTCTGCCGCTGGGCACGCTGAAAAAGGACGGCGACACGGACTATGTGACCTACACCGGCCAGACAGCGGAGAGTTTTGAAGCAACCGTGAAGTTCAGCTTTACCCCGAGGGTCAAGAGCGACAGCAGCGAGCACGGCAACCCGACCTACCGCGTCATGCTGCTGGCAAAATATCTGGGCAATGACATGGTCAACGGGCAGTCCCTGAACGGCCAGTACATCACGCTGGCCGCGCGGGAGGGCATCGTCACCGAGACACCCGTCACCTTCAACCTGAACAGTCTGCCGTCGGATGCTATGTCCAACTACACGGACTTCCTTGCCATTGCGGTGCCCATCACCAGCGGTAAAGGCGATGTGACCACACGCTGGGATGCCACGGCGGACGAAGTGTCCGCAGCCATCGCCAGCCATGCAAACGACACCAACAAAGAAATCTGGTGGAAGAACGGCTATGAGATCGTCCGCACGGGCGAGCACAGCTATACCTATGCCCATCTGACGCCGCTCTGCTTCTCCGACGTGAACCGCACCGATGACAAGGAATGGGCTATACAGGCCACGCAGACGACCCCGCAGATCATCTTCAAGCAGCTGAACCTGAATGTCCTGAAAGCCCCGACACTGGACAAAAACACCGAAGGAAAAGTTGACGAGAAAACCAACGAGTTGACCTATACGTTCAACTGGACGCAAGAGGACATGGACGCGAAAACGCCGACCTACAGCATCAAGCTCTACGGCTTGCTGACGGACGAGAACGGCAATGTGACCGGTCAGGAGCAAATTGCGCTGAAGGAAGGCGTAAATCTGGCCGATAAGGTTCAGAACAGCGGCAACAACAGCTTTACCCTGCCTGTCAACGTGGATACCATGCTGGCCAACGGCAGCGACAGCTGGCGCTATGACAAGGTCCGGCTCGAGGTCACCCGCGTGGCGGCAGCCGACACCACCGAAATCGGCGCGTCCGCTGTGGCGGATTACAGCGTTAAGCAGCGCCTGCCCGGCATCAGCGCGCCGAGCTCCATCACCCGCGTCAACGGCGAGACCGACAACGCGGATGCCCTGCTCTACACGGTCAGCTGGTCGCCGTCCGACGACGCGCGCATTGACCACTATGACCTGTGCGTCGTCGATGCCAGCGGCAAAACTGTGCTGACGCTGCGCACCGCGGACAACGTCGGCAGTCTGACGCTGGATCTGGAGCAGTATCAGGGCAAGGCATTGCGCTTCCGCGTTATTGCCCGCCGCAAGGACGATAGCTGCTTTGACGGCCCGGACGGCGCGTTGAGCCAGTCCGAGACCATCGTCCGCCGCGCCAAAGCACCTGTGGTTGAAAACGTCGCTTTTGACAACAACAGCCCGAATCAGGAGACGTTCCTGAACGACCTCAAGCTCAACATGACGCTGGAGGAAGCCGCACAGGGCAATGTCTACTTTACCGGCTATATCTTCAGCAACGAGGACAATTACAATACAATTGCCAAACTGGCCGAGGCTTGGCAGGGCAAAGGCACCGGACAGGCCAAGTATGAGGCCCAGCAGGAATTGACCAAAGCACTGGACGAGATGCTGGCCAGCGGCGCCGCCGAGCTGGTCATCCCGAAAGACAGCCGCACGGTGGGCGGGAGCGCCAGCGTCAACGACACCACCGCCAGCTATACCTTTGTGCCCGACGGCAACGGCTTTACGCTGACGCCCGACCACGCAAAACAATACCTGCTGCCCGCGGTGCGCGTTATGCCCACCGACGGCAGGACAGCGTCGAACTGGTTCTACATCCTGCAGAAGGATACCAAAGCGGCACAGCTGCCGGCCATCACGCTGGACGCCCCCGTGGACGAACCGGAACGCGCACTTGGCAATGCCGTTTACAAGCAGGAAGTCAACCTGTACAACGACCCCGAGTTTGCCGTCGAGCGCGGTAAGGCCTCGCTGGAGCTGCGCCGCTTTACGGTGGAGTGGACCGCGGTGAACAAGTACACCCAGGCCGACGGCACGGTGCGCAACCTGACCAACAGATATACCTTTACCGTCACGCCGCTGGGCAAGGACAAAATGCCCTACAGCATTACGGTGACGACCTACGACAGGGACGTGACGGACATAGACGGCAATGTCACGCATAAGCGCGGGGAAATCAAAACCGTTACCAAGACCTATGACGGCAAAACGACGGCGCTTGACAAGCAGACCGACGTTGTGAACGAGGAGACCGGCGAGACCCGCATCTGGTACGACCTGAGCGTTGAGCCTGTCTACGACAAAGATAACAACCTGATTGGCTGGGAACAGAAACCCTATAACGTCACCGGCACGGTGGAAATAGACGGCGGTACGCTGTACTACAAGGCACAGACGGTTCCCATGCTGGAGCTGGTGCAGGAGGACGGCGCCGAGCCTGTTTACCGCATCACCCTGCCCGAGCTGCAGGAAAAGGTGCAGGACGATTCGCTCGAGCTGCAAAAGTTCACCGCAAGTGTGATGCTGCAGACGCTGGCGCATTCGGATAACAAGGGTAAGACCGTCGAATCCGGCATGGTCAAGGTCTCCGTCAACGAGACGAACACCGCCGATGCGACGGAGGATGCCCAGAGTATGGACTCCGCGGAGAGCGTCGCGCCCGCCGAGACTGCAGAAAGCACGGCGGCGGAAAGCGCCCCCGCAAGCGTGCCCCCGGTCCTGATGCGGGCCCGTGCGGCACTGCCCATGGCGACCCCGGAGACCGCCGCTGCCCCGGATGAGACGGACGCGGCGGAAACCGCGCCCCCGAAACGGACGGAAACAAGCGACGCATCGTAATTTTATTTCAGGAAAGAAGGTGGCATTATGCACCGCAGGGCACGCAGCATTCTGCGCGGGGAGCAGGGGCTTTCGATGATATTGGTCCTCTGCATCGGCGCGCTGTTTGTGGCGCTGTCGGCAGCGCTGGTCTATGCGGCCTCCGTGCTGACGGCCAATGCCAACCGCCAGCTGCTGGAACAGGAAGCCTACCAGCTGGCAACCAGCTTTTCCGACGTGCTGGAAGGGGAGCTGAACAATAAGGACAGCAGCTTTGCCAAGTTCGTCAATGAGCAGTTCATGTTCTCCCAAAGCTACGGCAAGGACATCTATGATTTGGAATCCCAGCCCAAGGAGTTCGCCTGGAAACCGAAAGGCAGCCAGCCTGATGGCGGGGCCGAGGCCATCACGGTAACACTGCGCCGCCGCCCGGGCGACGGTGCCGACAAGCTGAACCAGACGGCGAACAGCACCAGTGTCACAGACCTGCGCAACCTGCTCGACACATTGGAGGGCGAAGACCGCAAGGGCATGGCAATCGTCGATTTACAGCTGGACATTACGGTGACAGTCACGAAAAACGGCGAGAGCTTTGCCTTCACGCGGACCTATGACCGCACAGTGAAGTACGACAGCGACGGCAGCCAGGCAAAAAACAATACATTCCCCAAGGTGTATTACACAATAAACGACAGTACAACAAAGTATTACCGTATTAGAGACCTGACGTTCTACGCCCCCGGCAGTGGTGAACAGTCCATTACTGCCGACAACATTGGCAGCAACCGCCTGACGTTCCATTGCGACACCAGCCAGCAGCCCGATTCCATCACCTACACCCGCGGTGCCAAACAGAGCACCGGCACAACACAGGAGTGACCCGCTATGAAACATACTTTACAAAATCAGCGCGGCGAGACCATTGTGGAAGTGCTGGTGTCGTTCCTGCTGCTTATGCTTTTCACGGCTATGTTCGTCGTTTCGCTGCGGTACGCCCGCGCCATGTCCCAAAAGGCCGAAACGCTGCGGGAGACAGCCTATGCCTTCTGCGCCGGGCTGTACCCGGCCAATAACGCGGCCCCCGACTGGAAGGAAGAGAAGGACGGGCTGAAGTTCTCCTTTGGCGATTACGGTGAGTTTACGGTGGATGGCGTCGAGCTGGACAGCGTGGAAACGCACGCGGCTGATGACGAAAACCCTCACAAATTTTACCGCTATAGCATGAAACCCAAGGAAGAAGGGACGACCAACCCATGAAGCAGCGTTTAAAAAACCAGAACGGCACAACGCTGGTGGAGCTGATCGTCTGTATGGTGTTGCTGGCGATCTTTACGCTGGCGGCGGTCACGCTGATACAGCCCAGTGCGCAGGCGTACATGGACATCCAGCAGCAGACGCGCGCGCAAAATCTGGCCGACGCGCTCATTGAGACGATCCGCGGCGAGGTGCTCGAGGCGAACGGCTATATCCGCTTCACAGACGGTGCAACAATCCCCAATGATACTGATGAAGATAACGGATATGACAGCATATTTAAAGAAAAAACAGGGGTGAGTGACGGCACAGCACTGGAATTTAGTGTTTATCCCAATCACATCGAATTGATTGATAAAGACTATGTACCGCCATTAACAAAAAGTGACGGGACACAACTGCTGAAACAGGAACAGGCAAATGCGCTGAACGGCTACCTGCACATGCGGTTTTATCAGCAGAGTGGTACAGATAACAGCCCGCAGCACACTGCAACAGATGAAAATACCAAACAAGTGACGCAGAAATACGTTGCTTACGCCTATACGACGGCGTACCCCAAGGACGCTTACATGGGGTTGTACATCAAAGACTTGCACTTTTATGCTCGCAGTTATCAAAAACCCAAAAATGGAAGTAAATATGCGCGTGTTACCGCAATTACGGTAGTGCTGACGATAGCTAAAAAGGATGCAAACGGTCAGAGTGTGACGCTTTGTACGCAAAAAGCAATTATTGCACTGCCGGGCGAACCTGTGTATATTGAGAAACCCGGCACCTGGGACGGCAATCAATCGTCGGAGTCGTGAGCGGTGCCCTCCGGGACGATTTTTGAAAAGTTTATTACAATCCCGGCGGATGTACTGGACAAATTCAAATGGACTTGTTATACTTTAAAACATGAATACCTGTGTGCCGGACAAAAATGTAGGAACGTCATGGGCATCAGAGCAGAGAGGATGACTAGGATGGCAACAATTGAAATCAAAATGCTGGGCGGCTTTGAGATCCGTGTGAACGGCAAGCCCGTGCTGGCACAGCTGGCGCAGTCCCGCAAGGCAACGGCGCTGGTGCAGTATCTCGTTTTGCGGCGCGGGGAGCGCGTTTCCCACAAGGTACTGACCGATACCCTGTGGGCAGGGGAGCGGTCCACCAACCCGGACATGGCCCTGCGCGCCATCTTGCATCGCTTCCGCCTTATGATCGACGCGGAGGGCCTGGATGAGATGAAGGACTGCATCGTGACCAGCCGCGGCTACTACCAGTGGAACCCCCATCTGGACTGCAGCGTGGATGTGTTTGAGGTCAACGACCTGTCGGAGCTGGCCCGCAAGGAGAGCGACGCCGAGAAGCGCAGCCGCATTTATGAACAGATCGTCAACCTGTATGACGGGCGCCTGCTGCCGCAGTCTGCGTCCGAGCCGTGGGTCGAAAGCGTCAGCGTGCGTCTGCACGGGCAGTACCGCACAGCCATTTTAAACCTGCTGGAGCTCTGCAAAAAATGGGGCGAGAGCACCCGCATCGTTACGCTGTGTACCCGCGCGCTGGAGCTGGACCCCTACGAGGAGCGCCTTTATCTGGAAAAGATCGTCGCGCTGGAGACGCTGGGTCGCCACGAGGAGGCGGAGGATCTGGCACGCCGCGGCAGCGCCATGGGCTGCCTGCATCATGCCATTGAGCCGGGCCGCGCAGGCTCTGCCTACCGCCAGATGCGCCAGGCAGACCGCAATATGGAGAGCGAGGTCTCCAAGCTGATCTCTGCCCTGCCGGATACCGAGGACACGGGGGCCTGTATCTGCGACTTTGAGACGTTCAAGGAAATTTACCGCGTACAGCGCGGCGTGCAGGTCCGCTACGGTCTGCAGGTATTCCTGGCGATCCTGACCGTGGCTCCCAGCCAGAACACCGATGCTGCCGAGACCTCTCTGATGGTGGAGCAGCTGGGCGATCTGATCCACACGAATCTGCGCCAGTGCGATGTGGCCGCCCGCTACACCGATATGCAGTATGTTGTTATGCTGAGCGGCAGCACCGCCGAGAGCGGCACCGGCCCGCTGGAGCGCATCAAGGCCGCGTTCTACCGCATCCCTGCCCATGGCCGCTACCTGTTGAGCTATAGCCTCTATGTTCCCGAGGCCAAGGCCGACAGCGGGCGCGTCCGCCGCCGCAAAAAGACGGCGAAGAAGGAAAAATAAGTGAGCCGTTAAGCCGTACAGTGAAAGCTGTGCGGCTTTTTTGCTGCACGGACCGGCAAAGAAACGATTGGTAGGGGCGGGCATTGCCCGCCCCAGCGTGTCAAAAACCTCCCTCTGCGAGGGAGGTGCCCCGTAGGGGCGGAGGGAGAGAACCTTGCCATAGCCCGAAATATTTCGGGCAGCCGTACAGTTCTCTCCCCCACCGCCTGCGGGCGGAGCCCCCTCACAGAGGGGGCCAAGGGGTGAACGCACCTTTTTCGACAGTCTGAGGGGCGGGCATTGCCCGCCCGTGCCCGTTTGCCCTGTGATAAATTTCCCAGAAAAGACGATGCTGCGCCAAATTGGCGGGCGAGCAATGCTCGCCCCTACACTCGCTGTATGTCGAGGCACGATTTTTTACACTTTCCACAATCTTTTGCCTAAAAATTTTTACAAAAAATCCGAAAAAACTGTTTAAATTTCCACAACAATGTGGTAAAGTAGTATCAAACAGGCGGGAGTGTTCAAAAATCACTGCGCCGCAATGAAATTCTACGCCGCAGGGCTGCCGGAAGCAGCCCCGGCGCGAAAAGAGGTTTGACGATCCATGGGCTACGCAAGCAAAGACATCCGCAACATTCTGGTGGCCGGCCACGCCGGCTGCGGCAAAACGACGCTGACCGAGGCACTGCTGTACATGAGCGGCGCAACCGAGCGTATGGGCCGTGTCGAGGACGGCACCACCGCCAGCGACTTTGACCCCGAGGAGATCCGCCGCAAGGCATCGCTCAACTCGAGCGTTGTCCCCGTCGAGTACGAGGGCATCAAGTACAACCTGATCGACGCACCGGGTCTGTTTGATTTTGAGACCGGCGCTGCCGAGGGCATCATGGCCGCAGAGAGCGTGCTGATCTGTGTGTCCGGGCGTTCCGGCGTGACCGTCGGTGCCGAGAAGGCGTACCAGCTGGCGCTGAAAAACAACAAGGCGCGGATGATCTTTGTCACCAAGGCTGATTTGGAAAACGCCGACTACTTTAAGATCCTGGAGCAGATGAAGATCAAGTTCGGCCCCAGTGTCTGCCCCTGCGTCGTGCCCGTCCGTCTGGACGACGGCACCGTCGCCTACATCAACCTGTTCAGCCAGAAGGCCTTCAAATACGAAGGCGGCAAGCAGGTCCAGATCGACCTGCCCGACATCGGCCACCGCTTTGAGGGCCTGATCCAGGCCATGAGCGAGGCCATCGCCGAGACCGACGAGGCTTTGATGGAGAAGTTCTTCGAGGGTGAGGCTTTCACCACAGAGGAGATCGTCCAGGGCATGGCCTCCGGCGTGCGCAGCGGCCAGATCACGCCCGTGTTCTGCGGCTCTGCCGTCAACGCGCAGGCGCTGGATATGCTGCTCTACAACATGAACGTGCTGCTGCCCGGCGCGGACACCGCGTCCGCCGTGGGCGAGTCTGGCGGCGAGCCGGTGGAGATCACCGCCGACCCCGCCGCCCCGCTGTGCGCCTACGTCTTTAAGACTGTGGCTGACCCGTTTGTCGGCAAGCTGAGCTTTATTAAGGTGCTGTCCGGCAGACTGACCGCGACGAGCAACGCCGTCAACGCCCGCACCGGCCAGCCGGAGCGCCTGGGCAAGACGCTGACCGTCTGCGGCAAAAAGCAGACCGACACGCCCGAAATCGCCGCCGGTGACATCGGCGCAGTTGCCAAGCTGGCCACCGCCAAGACCGGCGATACCCTGTGTGACCCCGCCCGCGTCGTGGCGCTGCCCGCACCTGTGTACCCCATCAGCAGCTACCGCATGGCCGTCAAGGTCGCCAAGAAGGGTGACGAGGGTAAGGTCGGCAGCGCGCTGGCCCGCCTGATCGAGGAGGACCCCGCCATCCGGTTCGTGGTCGACCCCGAGACGAAGCAGCAGATCATCAGCGGTCTGGGCACCCAGCATCTGGAGGTCGCGCTGGCCAAGCTGAAGAATAAGTTCGGCGTCGAGATCACGCTCGAGAATCCGCGCGTGCCGTACCGTGAGTCCATCCGCAAGAGCTGCAAGGCGCAGGGCCGCCACAAGAAGCAGACCGGCGGCCACGGCCAGTTCGGCGACGTCTGGATCCAGTTCGAGCCCATCGAGGGCGAGGGCATCGAGTTTGCCGAGAACGTGTTCGGCGGCAGCGTGCCGAAGAACTTCTTCCCGGCAGTCGAGAAGGGCGTCCGTCAGGCTGCCGAGCACGGCGTGCTGGCCGGTTACCCGATGGTCGGCATGAAGGCCACGCTGCTGGACGGCAGCTACCACCCTGTTGATTCCAGCGAAATGGCGTTCATTATGGCCGCCAAACTCGCGTATAAGGCCGCCATCCCCGAGGCCGGCCCCGTCCTGCTTGAGCCTATCGGCGCATTGAAAGCCCACGTCCCCGCCGACAACACCGGCGATATTATGGGCGAGGTCACGAAGCGCCGCGGCCGCGTGCTGGGCATGAACCCCGATGACGACGGCCTGCAGGTCGTCGAGGCCGAGGTCCCCGTGGCCGAGATGCAGGACTTCACCACCTTCCTGCGCCAGCTGACCCAGGGCCGCGGCTACTTCACGTTCGAGTTCGTCCGGTATGAGACCCTGCCGCAGATGCTCGAGAACAAGGTCATCGAGCAGGCAAAGGCATTGGGCAACTTTGCGGATGAGGATTAAACGAGAGATGTTCTTTCTTTGCAAAGAAAGAACCAAAGAAATTCTAAACAAGTAAAATAAAAGCACCTGCTGACCGGTATGCGTGTGACCGGCCAGCAGGTGCTTTTTGGGTAAGACATTTAAAGCTTCTTTACTTACTTTCTTCTCGAAGAAAGTAAGAGAAAAGGGAGTCTGCGGAAAGGTGCCAAAGCCCCTCAGGCCTCGCAGGCTCGGCCCGAGAAAAGCCTCCCCTCACAGGGGAGGTGGCCGAGCGCAGCGATGGCCGGAGGGGCTTCTTGCCGTTACCCGCTAGCACCGGCCTCCCGGGGAAGCGGCGGGCCGGGCATGCCCGGCCCCTACAGCGCAGCAAAATGAAAGGCAAGGCCCCCCATCACGTGATCTTCAACGCCCGCTGCACGCGGTACACAATGTACTTGAACAGCCCGGCGATCAGACTGAACTCCACCCAGACATAATTGGGCAGGTTCCGCCACTTGAATTTCGGTTTGTTTATCTTCGGCAGCGCCGCCCACGCCTCGCGGAAGCCCTTCGCGTAATCCCCGCCGAAGCCGCGCAGCCGGAACATAAGCACTTTGAGCAGATACCCCAGCAGCATCGGGATAAAATTCAAAACCAACATCAAAATCGGCTGGTTCTTGTAGGGCAGCAGAATGCTGTTGCGCCCGCTTTGGATGCTCTTAAACGGGTTGTAGCGCACCGCGCCGGTGGTCGCGCCGCAGATGTGGCGGCAGCGGGCCGTGGGGCAGTAGACGTTCCTGTAGCCGAAATTGTTCGCACGCCAGCTCAAATCGACGTCCTCGTAATACGCGAAAAACAGCTCGTCAAACACGCCAATCTCGTCCAGAATCGACTTGCGGTAGAGCGCCGCGCCGCCGCACGCGCTAAACACACGGCAGGGCTTTGTATAGAGGCTGGCCTTTAAGCCGTCGCCGCGCTTGCAGGCAAAGCCCAGGATCGTCACGTAGTCGCCCGCGTCGTCGGCCAGCTCCGGCTCATAGTAGCGCAGCATCAGGCTGCTGACCGCAAAAATTTTCGGGTCGGCGTCGGCGGTTTTGATCAGCTCCGCCAGCCAATCCGGCTCCGCAAAGGCGTCGTTGTTGAACAGCGCCATGTATTCGCCTTTGGCAATCGCAATGCCCTGGTTCACCGCATGGGAAAAGCCGGTGTTCCCGGCGTTCTCAATTAAAGTGTAGCGGTCCCGCCCGCAGTAGCTGCGGGCGATGTCCAGGCTCTCGTCGGTGGAGCCGTTATCAATGACGATCAGCTCAAAATCCTGCTCGGTCTGCGCCCAGACGGACTCGATGGAATCCCGCAGCCAGCCCGCGCCGTTCAGGTTCGGGATGATGACAGATGCTTTCATAGCGCCTCCTCAACGGTAATAGTAGTAGGCCAGCTGGCTGTGCAGCGCGGCGGTAAACACCATCGCGGCCACAGCCACAAACAGGATGACCAGCCCCGCCACGACCAGCGCACGGATCAGGTACGCCCGGGCCAGCCGCCTGCGGGCCGGGTCCTGCGTGCCGCCAAAGCTCCACACCACCGCCAGCACGAACCCGGCGATGGGGATGGCGAACAGCAGCATGGCCGCCGTCGTCGCGCCCTGGCTCATGGCGTCGATGCGGTCCTCCTCCAGGTCCTGCTCGTACAGCGGCTCGCCGGTCTCAACGGTGCCCTCCGGGGACTGACGCATGGACTCCAACAGAGCCTCGCCCATCGGGATATGCGGCAGCGGTGCGCCGCACTTGGGGCACCGCTCGTCGTAAGGGGCAGTCAGCAGACCGCAGTTTTTGCAAAAATGTGCCATAAAAACCTCGTTTATTCGTCGAATGCCAGACCGCGGTCCAGCTGGGTGTTCAGGATGATTTGGGTATTGGTGGAGCCCATCTTCTGCATCTTGGTCAGCAGGTGCTCCAGCGCGTCAATGTCGGTGCAGCTTACCTTAATTATAAAGTTGTAGCTGCCTGTCACGCGGAAGCACTGCAAGACCTGCGGCTCCTGCTCGATCATGGTCAGAAAGCTCGCGCGGGTCGCTGCGTCCACCAGTACCGAGATCAGCGCCTCGACCCGGGCGGGCGCGTCGGGGTGGCGCAGCACGACAGTGTACCCGCCGATGACACCCTCCTGCTCCAGGCGGTGGATGCGGCTGGATACGGCGGGACTGGTCAGGCTGACCCGCTGGGCGATGTCCTTAACGGGCATACGCGCATTTTCCGCCAGCAGTTGTAGGATTTTGTGGTCCAAATCGTCCATGGATTGACTCCTTGTTGTTGTTTTGTGTAATGCGCACAAAAAAATAAAGTGAAGTATACAATCACTGTTATCTTTAACAAAATTGGAAAAGTATGCTTTTTTGTGCGCTTGCTAAATAAAATTAAGTGGGAATGACTTTATTATAATCTTTTGAAAACCAAAATGCAAGTCTGACATTTGACATTTTAAGAAAACTTGCTATAATAATGATTGTAATCAATCAAGACATTCACTGACCTTTATATACTTTCCCACCCCTCTATGCACAAAGCCCCGCAGGTACTCCCTGCGGGGTTTTGTGTTTGTGTTGGCAGGACACAACGCGGGAAAGTGTGCAAGAATTGGGGGCTTTTTGCCTTCCCCCGCGGAGGAAGGTGGCCCGCAGGGCCGGATGAGGGGCGTGTGCACGGCAGCAGCCTGTAAACGGGCAGCATCTGCAAGGTCGACCCTCATCAGTCAGTGGTCGGGGCCACTGACAGCTTCCCCCTCCTGGGGGAAGCCATGCGCGCGAAAGGCTGCATTTTTACATTTTAAACCCCGCCCCGTTTGACGGCGCCCGGACTGCCGTGGTATAATATAATTTCCGACACATAACGTGCATTTTTAACGGAGGAATCAATATGCTCATCCCTGTGCTGCTTTTTATTGTCGGTCTGTTGTTCCTGATCAAGGGCGGCGACTGGTTTGTTGATGGCGCGTCCTCGCTGGCCCGCCGCTTCCACCTGCCGGAGCTGCTCATCGGCGCGACGGTGGTCTCCATCGGCACGACGCTGCCGGAGGTCATGGTCTCCACGATGTCCGCGCTGTCCGGCCATGGCGAGATCGCCTACGGCAACGCCATCGGCTCGGTCATCTGCAACGCGGC
>OLSO01001086.1_pt1 | contig 22940 bp, 20 predicted proteins | sample 1672441 | NCBI WGS metagenome assembly OLSO01 (sample SAMEA3136686, study PRJEB25190) | human gut metagenome | biome: human gut; feature: human-associated habitat; material: faeces | place: Austria | collected 2013 | reverse complement strand
CAGCGCCAAGTTCATCGCTTCCTTCTTCCGCAGCCCGGCGGTCACCGAGGCAGTGCGCCGTCTGCTGCAGCAGCGCGACGGCCTGATGCTGGGCATCTGCAACGGCTTCCAGGCCCTGATCAAGCTGGGTCTGGTGCCTTACGGCGATATCCGCCCCATCACGGCTTATGACCCCACCCTGACCTTCAACACCATCGGCCGCCACCAGAGCATGCTGGTGCGCACCCGCATCGCCTCCACCGGCAGCCCCTGGCTGAGCAAGTGCGCCGTGGGCGACGAGCACACTGTGGCCATCAGCCACGGCGAAGGCCGTTTCGTGGCTCCGCAGGAGGTGCTGGACACCCTGATCAAGAACGGTCAGGTGGCCACTCAGTATGTGGACCTGACCGGCACGCCCACCATGGATCAGCGCTGCAACCCCAACGGTTCGGTGCTGGCCATCGAGGGCATCACCAGCCCGGACGGCCGTGTGTTCGGCAAGATGGGCCACTCGGAGCGCAGCGGCGAGTATCTGTACAAGAACGTCACCGGCGACAAGTACCAGCCGATCTTTGAGGGCGGCGTGGACTATTTCAAGGTTTGATGGTACAATCATAAAAAACCATCAGGAGGAAACAACCAATGTCTCAGCATGACCGTTATATCAGCCCGTTTTCCACCCGGTATGCCTCGGACGAGATGCAGTACATCTTCTCCGATGACAACAAGTTCCGCACCTGGCGCCGCCTGTGGGTGGCACTGGCACGGGCCGAGATGAACCAGGGCCTGACCAACATCACCCCCGACATGGTGGCCGAGCTGGAAGCCCATGTGGACGACATCAATTACGAAGTGGCCATTGAGCGCGAAAAGCTGGTGCGCCACGACGTGATGAGCCACGTTTATGCCTACGGCCAGCAGTGCCCCAAGGCAGCCGGCATCATCCATCTGGGTGCCACCAGCTGCTATGTGGGCGACAACACCGACATCATCGTCATGCGGCAGGGCCTGGAGCTGGTGCGCAAAAAGCTCATCGGCGTGCTGGCAAAGCTGGCCCGCTTTGCCGAGGAATACAAGGACATGCCCTGCATGGCCTACACCCACTGCCAGCCTGCCCAGCCCACCACCGTGGGCAAGCGTGCCACCCTGTGGGCCAACGAGCTGGTGATGGACCTGCAGGAGATCGACCACCGTCTGGCTACTCTGCAGCTACGCGGCGTCAAGGGTACCACCGGCACCCAGGCATCCTTCATGGAGCTGTTCAAGGGCGATGCCGACAAGATCCGCGCGGTGGACGCTTCCATTGCTGAGGAGATGGGCTTTGACCCCAAGGCCGTCATCCCGGTGTCCGGCCAGACCTACAGCCGCAAGGTGGACGCCTTTGTGCTCAACGCACTGGCCGGCATCGGCCAGAGCTGCATGAAGTTTGCCACCGACCTGCGCCTGCTGGCCAACTTCAAGGAGATGGAAGAGCCGTTCGAGAAGAACCAGATCGGCTCTTCCGCCATGCCCTACAAGCGCAACCCCATGCGCTGCGAGCGTATCTGCGCCCTGAGCCGTTACCTGATGGTGGACGTGCTGAACCCCAGCTTCACCACCGGCACCCAGTGGTTCGAGCGCACCCTGGACGACAGCGCCAACAAACGCGTGGCCATGGCCGAGGGCTTCCTGGCCACCGACGCCATCCTGAACATCATGCTCAACGTCACCGACGGCATCGTGGTGTACCCCAAGGTGGTGCGCAGCCGCCTGATGGCTGAGCTGCCCTTCATGGCCAGCGAGAACATCATGATGCAGGCCGTGGAAAAGGGCGGCAACCGTCAGGAGCTGCACGAGCGCCTGCGCCAGCACGCCATTGCCGCCGGCAAGCAGGTCAAGGAAGAAGGCCTGCCCAACGACATGGTGGACCGCATTGCTGCCGACCCCGCCTTTGGCCTGACCAAGGAGGAGATCGTGGCAGGTCTGGTGCCGGAGAACTTTGTGGGCCGTGCACCCCAGCAGGTGGAGGAGTTCATCGCCAACGTGCTGCAGCCCATCTTTGACGCCAACCCCGACGCTGTGGAGCAGCACGCATCCCTGAGCGTCTGATGACAGTATAAATTGCAAAAAGGAGAAGCCCACGGGCTTCTCCTTTTTGCGTTTGCGCCTTGCACGATTTTGTCTGCCATGCTACACTGGTAGCAGAACATAAAAAGGAGTACCGCAGATGCGATTGGATAAATATCTGGCCGAGACGGCCCAGTGCACCCGCAGCGAGGCAAAGGCTCTGCTGGCCAAGGGCCGGGTGCAGGTGAACGGTGCCGTCTGCAAAAAAGGGGACACCCAGCTCAAAGAAACCGACACCGTGGCCGTGGACGGCAAGGCCCTGAACTACCGGCAGTTCGTCTATCTCATGCTCAATAAACCGGAAGGTGTGGTGAGCGCATCCACCGATAAGCGGGACACCACGGTGGTGGACCTGGTGGGGGATGCCTACCCTCGCCGGGAGCTGTTCCCGGCGGGCCGTCTGGACAAGACCAGCACCGGCTTTGTGCTGCTGACCGATGACGGCGGATTTGCCCATGATATCCTTGCCCCGAAGCGCCATGTCTCCAAGACCTATACCGTCACGCTGGACACCCCCCTCACCGAGGAGATGCGCACCGGCTTTGCCGCGGGGGTCACGCTGGCCGACGGCACGGCCCTGTCCCCGGCCGAGGTGACCGCCCTTTCTCCGGACGGCCTGACCGTGCGGGTGGTGCTGAAGCAGGGGGTGTACCACCAGATCAAACGGATGTTCGGCGTGTACGGGGCCGGGGTGAACGGCCTGCACCGGGACGCCATCGGCGGGCTTGCACTGGACGAGAACCTTGCGCCGGGCCAGTGGCGGGAACTTTCGGACGATGAGGTGGCAGAAATTACCAGAGGATGAGGGCCGCTTTTCACCCGGATTTCAAAAAAACATCACATTTTAAAGCTAAAATAGTGCCAAGAACCACGCAAAAAAGCACTTTTTTGGCCTGCAAACGCCCCGAAAGATAATTTCAACAAGAAAGAATTATCTTTTTTGTTGAAATATGTTGCAAAAGTAAATTCTTTTGTGTAAAATATAGATTGTAATGCAGCGAAATTGGTAAAAATCACAGTCGCTGCCGCTGCGGTTTGCACAAACGAGGAAAAGGGGTAACCATTATGGCCAATAGAGTATTTCAAAGCGTGATCTACCAGATGAAAGATGCGATCAACCGGGTGGTCGGCGTGGTGGATGAGACCGGCGCTGTCATTTCCTGCTCGGAACTGAACCTGATCGGGGAAGTGCGCGACGGCTTTGTGGCGGAGCGCCTGACCGCAGGGGACCGCTTTGTGCGCGATGGTTACACCTACCAGCAGTTCTCCAGCGCAAAGCACAACGATTACGCGGTGTTCGTGGAAGGTGCCGATGAGACGGCCGGCCAGTTTGCTGCCGTGCTGTCCATCAGCCTGCAGAGCATCAAGCAGTATCATGACGAAAAGTTCGACAAGTCCAACTTCATCAAGAACGTGGTGCTGGACAACATCCTGCCCGGCGATATCTACGCCAAGGCCCGTGAGCTGCACTTTGCCACCGATGTTTCCCGCGTGGTGTTCATCGTGCGCGTGACTTCCGGCGGCGACATCTCGGCTTATGATGTGGTCAGCAGCCTGTTCCCGGACAAGCAGAAGGACTTTGTGTTCAACATCAGCGAGACGGATACCGTGCTGGTCAAGGAGATCCGCAAGGGCATCGACCGCACCGACATGGAAAAGCTGGCCGCCAGCATCGTGGATACCCTGTCCGGCGAGCATTACATCAAGGCCGTGGTCGGCATCGGCACCCCCATTTCCAACGTGAAGGATCTGGCCACCTCCTTCAAGGAGGCCCAGATCGCCATGGAAGTGAGCAAGGTGTTCGACACCGAGAAGCAGATCATCCGCTACGACAACCTCGGCATCGCCCGCCTGATCTACCAGCTGCCCACGACCGTGTGTGAGATGTTCCTGCGCGAGGTGTTCAAGCAGGGCAGCATCGAGAGCCTGGATCAGGAGACCCTGTTCACCATCCAGCGCTTCTTTGAGAACAACCTGAACGTTTCGGAAACCAGCCGCGGTCTGTTCGTGCACCGCAACACGCTGGTGTATCGTCTGGAAAAGATCAAAAAGCTGACCGGTCTGGATCTGCGTGAGTTCGACGACGCTATCGTCTTTAAGGTAGCGCTGATGGTCAAGAAGTACCTGTCCAACAACCCGGCCAAATATTGATGCAACCGCCGCACAGGGTTCCCTGTCCGGCACCGGAACCGGCCGCTCGACCCCGATGCTGGCCGGTTCTTTTTGCCTGTGGAAATGACCCCTTGCAGGCAGAACAGGCTGCAGGGGTCTTGACCATCAAAAAATTTTGATGTCAGGAGTAAAAGCGTTCCATGATCGATTTTGAACACGTCTCCAAAGAGTACAAAAAGGGCGGACGCCTGGCCCTGGAGGACATCAACCTCCATGTGGACGACGGCGAATTCGTCTTTCTGCTGGGCCATTCCGGTGCCGGCAAATCCACGCTGCTCAAGCTCATCCTGCGCGAGGAGCTGCCCACCTCCGGCAAGGTGACGGTGCTGGGCAAGGATGTTGCCCACCTGCGCCGCCGCAAGGTGCCCTACCTGCGCCGTCAGATGGGCATCATCTTCCAGGACTTCCGCCTCATCCCTTCCATGACGGTGTACGAGAACATCGCCTTTGCCATGCATGTGACCAACGTCAAGCGCAGCGTCATCCGGGAGCGGGTGGAATACATGCTGGAGCTGGTGCATCTGGAGGATAAGGCCAAGGTCTACCCGGACACCCTGTCCGGCGGTGAGCAGCAGCGCGTGGCCGTGGCCCGTGCGCTGGCCCACAGCCCCAAACTGGTGATCGCCGACGAGCCCACCGGCAACATCGACCCGGAGCTGAGCCTGGAAATGATGGAGCTGCTGGAGCGGGTGAGCCAGACGGGCATCACCGTGCTGGTGGTCACCCATGAGCACGAGCTGGTGCACCGCTTCCATCAGCGGGTGGTCACCCTGAAAAATGGCCGCATCATCTCGGATATCCCGGCAGACCCGGAGGCCATTGCGGCCCGCTCTGCCGAGCTGAACGCCTGGAAGGAGCTCACCGAACCGGTGGACGACAAACCGGACGAGCAAAACGATGAAACGAAGGAAAAGGAGGCGGCGACGGTATGAGGATCTCGACCTTTTTCTTTCTGACCCGGCGCGGCCTGCGCAATCTGGGCAAGCACTGGGCCATGACCATTGCCTGCATCGCGTCCCTGAGTGTCTGCATGACCCTGAACAGCTTTGCCAGTCTGGCAGAGGTGAACGTGGACAGCATGGTGTCCTATCTGGGTAGCCAGAACGAGACCGTGGTGTACCTGGACCCTGACTGCGACGACGCCACCGCCACCCAGGTGGGAGAAAAGCTCTCTACCATGCCGGGGGTCAGTGGGGTGCAGTATGTGTCCAAACAGGACGTGCTGAACATCTACCGGGGCTATATGGAGGACTATTCCTCCCTGTGGGACGAGTTCGAGAGCGACAACCCCTTTAAGGCAAACTACCGGGTCACCATTTCGGACCTGAGCCAGATGGCTGCCATGAGCAAAAAGATGCAGGCCATCCCGGGCGTGTACAGCGTGGCTGCTCCGGTGGAGATGACCAACGTGTTCGTGGAAGTGCAGCGGGCGGTCACCAAGGGCGGGCGGCTCATTGTACTGGTGCTGATGATCGTCAGCATCATCACCGTGGGCAGCACCATCCGCCTGAGCGTGTTTGCCCGTCGGCGTGAGATCGAGATCATGAAGTATGTGGGTGCCACCAATGCGCTGGTCACCCTGCCCTTTGTGGTCGAGGGCCTGGCCATGGGCCTGATCTCCGGCGCCCTGACGGCGGGTGTGAGCCTTGCCGCCTACTCCTATACCGTCAGTGCTGCCAGCACCCTGGGCGGCCTGTGGCAGATGATCATGGGCCATGCCCTGGTACCGGTGGCCAACGTCTGGCCCACCGTCGTGATCTACAGCCTGGCGGGCGGCGCTCTGGTGGGCGGCCTGGGCAGCATGTTCTCCATCCGCAAGCATCTGAATGTCTGACCGAAAGGAGACGTCCATGAAAAAAGCAATGCACGCAAAACCTTTCCGGCTCCACGCACCGGGCCACAAAGCCCGTCATGCCCGGCCGGAAAGCCCCCGCACCCGCGTAGTGCGTGCGGTGAGCCTGTGCCTGGCCTGCATCTGCCTGCTGGTCACGGCCACGGTATACCCGGCTTCGGCGGCCACGGGCAGCAGCAGTATGTCCAGCCTGCAGAACAAGCTGAACAAGCTGTCGCAGTCCATCAAGCTGCATGAGCAGGAACTGAACGATGCCAAAAAGAAAGAAGCTGCCGCCAAGGCGCTGGAAGGCGAACTGAAGGAGCGCGTCAGCGTCATTCAGGACCAGATCAGTGTGCTCAGCGGGCAGATCGCCTCGGTGCAGAACAGCATCGGCCAGAAGGAACAGGAGATCAGCGCCAAGGAGACCGAGATCGCCGAAAAGGAAACGGAGATCGAGGAAAAGGAGCTGGAGATCCAGGACCAGTGGAGCGACTTCAAAAAGCACATGGCCGCCATGCAGGAGCTGCGGGACGGCGGCAGCGTGGCCATGCTCAGCGCGGTGAACGACCTGTATGAGCTGCTGACCTTCAACGAGGTCATGCAGGACATCTCGGTGAAGGACACCGAGATCATGGACAACATGAAAACCGCCAAGGCCGGGCTGGAAGCCGACAAGACCGCGCTGGAAAGCGACCGTGCCGAGCTGGTGAGCCAGAAGGCCGACCTGCAGAGCCAGAAGAAAGAGCTGGACAGCCAGAACAGCCAGATGCAGTCCAAGCAGAGCGAGCTGAACAGCAGCATCTCGGCGGCCCAGATGTCGGCGGCCGATGCAAAAAAGGCCCAGGCTGCCGCACAGGCCGCCATCGAGTCGGACGAGCTGAACTACGAGGCCGTGAAGAGCCAGATCCAGAAACTCATTGCGCAGGCGGCTTCCAGCCAGCCTCAGCTGAGCTTTACCGGCTTTATCTGCCCGCTGAAGAGCTACAGCCGCATTTCCAGTGAGTACGGCTGGCGCAAGAACCCGGTGTCCGGCGTGAACAAGCTGCATGCCGGCATCGACCTGGCTGCCGGCGGCGGCACCCCCATCTACGCAGCCGCCAGCGGCTATGTGCAGGTGGCAGGCTGGTCCAGCGGCGGCTACGGCAACTATGTCATCATCTACCACGGCAAAATGTCCGACGGCAACACCTACAGCACCCTGTACGGCCATATGAAGTCGGTGGCCACCAGTGCCGGCAAGTACGTCAAGCAGGGCGAGCTCATCGGCTATGTGGGCAGCACCGGCAATTCCACCGGCAACCACCTGCATCTGGAGGTGTGGAAGGGCGGCAGCAAGGCCAACGCCGTCAACCCCCGCGGCTACATCCCGTTCCCGCACAATTGATCCATCGTGAAGGAGTCTGGTTTTTATGAACGAACAAAAACGTAAGCGGATGCTGCGCATCGCCTGCCTGCTGCTGGCAGGGGTGTTTGTACTCTCGCTGCTGGGCAGTATTTTCATGATGCTGCTGTTCTGACAGGGAGGAAGCTGACATGAACCGTAAAATCTCCATCGGCATGGCGGTCACCATCGTGATCCTTGCCATGACGGTCACTTTTTCCATCACCATGCTGGTGGCCATGCGTCTGTTTGACAGCACGGTGAGCAGCGTCAAGGAAAAAGAGAGCATGTACAACAAGATCGCAGAGGTGGACCGCTACGTCCGCAGCAACGATTATTACACCATCGACGAAAACACGCTGTACGACCGCCTGACCGCAGGCTACCTGCTGGGCACCGGCGACAAGTACGCCCGCTACTACAACGCTACCGCCTACACCGAGCTGGTCAATGTGCAGAACGGCACCATCATGGGCATCGGCGTGGAGCTGGGTCTGGACCAGACCGGCTACGCCAAGGTGACCAAGGTATACGACGGCTCGCCTGCCCAGGAAGCCGGCATCGTGGTGGGCGACTACATCACCGCCGTGGGCGACACCGACGTCAAGAGCCTGACCACCGTGGATGCGGTGCAGTCCCGCCTGCAGGGCGAGGCCGGCACCACCGTCACCGTGACCTGGCTGGACAGCGCGGCATCCTCCCATACGGCCGACCTGACCCACTCCGGCTACACCAGCACCACGGTGGACTATCAGATGCTGGGCGATGTGGGTTATATCAGGATCCGTCAGTTCGACGGCAGCACCCCCAGTGAGCTGGACTACGCCATCCGCGCCCTGAGCGCCAATGGTGCCGCCAGCCTGGTGTTTGACCTGCGTGACAACGGCGGCGGCGTTCTGGATGACGCCATCAGCTGCATCAATCTGATCGCGCCGGAGGGCACGGTGGCCTACGCCGAGGATAAAAACGGCAACCGCACCGTGGTGGGCAGCAGCGACAGCGAGACCGAGACGGCCCTGCCTCTGGTGTGTCTGGTAAATGGCAGCACCGCCAGCGCAGCGGAGCTGTTCGCCGCCAGCCTGCGCACCATGAGCGGTGCCCGTCTGGTGGGCACCACCACCATGGGCAAGGGCACCATCCAGAGCAGCCCGCAGCGCCTGTCGGACGGCAGCGCCGTGAGCATCACGGTGGCAAAGCTGCTCTGCGGCGACGGCACCAGCTTTGACGGCACGGGCCTGAGCGTGGATGTGGAGCGCGCCCTGAGCGCGGATGAAGCCAACTCCTATCTGGACTACACCCCGGAGACGGACCCGCAGGTCCAGCGCGCCGTGAGCGCAGCCCAGCAGCTCAGCGGCACCACCACCGTGGCCGGTGCCAACGACAGTGCTTCTTCCGCTGCTGCTTCGGAGGCTGCCGACAGCACCGCCGCTGACGCCGAGACTGCACCGGAGACGGATGCACCGGAAGGATCGGCAGACACTGCACAGAGCGAAGCGGCGGCCGATTCTGCGGCACAGTAAACGCCCTCCGTCACGGCTTGCGCCGCGCCACCTTCCTCTGGGAGGGAGGCTTTTCCGCGCGGCAAAGCAAATCGTTTGCCGGAGCTTGTCCGGTCACGCCAAAAGGCTCCGTCTCCGAGGGGGCTGGCAATGCCGTCAGGCATTGACTGGGGGAGTGACCTGCCGCCAATCGTACCAATGACCCCAAAGGCTGCTGCATACCCTGCAACAGCCTTTTTCTGAGAAAGGATGGCCTCCATGCCCGAACTGACCGACATTTCCGTGATCCGTGCCCTGTGCGAAAAATACGATTTTGCGCTCTCCAAGGGCTTTGGACAGAACTTCATCATCAATCCGGGCATCCCCACCAAGATCGTGGATGCCAGTGGGGTGGACAAGCGCTACGGCGTCATCGAGATCGGCCCCGGCATCGGTGTGCTGACCAAAGAGCTGGCCAAGCGTGCCGCCAAGGTGGTGTCCATTGAGGTGGACGAGCGCCTGCCGCCGCTGCTGGCCGAGACCATGGCCGGGGTGGACAACTTCAAGCTGGTGCTGCAGGACGTGCTGAAGGTGGACCTGAAAGCCCTCATTGCGGCAGAGTTCCCGGGCATGCCGGTGGCCGTGTGCGCCAACCTGCCCTATTACATCACCAGCCCCATCGTCATGAAGCTGCTGGGCGACCGCCTGCCCATCGAGAGCCTGACCGTGATGGTGCAGAAGGAAGCCGCCGACCGCTTGGCCGCCGTGCCCGGCACCCGGGCTTCCAGTGCCATCAGCTGTGCAGTGAACTACTACGCCACCTCCAGGCTGATGTTCACCGCTGCGCCGGGCAGCTTTTACCCGGCCCCCAAGGTCACCAGCGCCGTGGTGCGCATGGACATCCGCCCCACCCCCGCCGTGCAGGTGGAGGACGAGGACGGCTACTTTGCACTGATCCGTGCGGCCTTTGGCCAGCGCCGCAAGACTGCGGCCAACGCCATTGCAGGCGGCCTGAACCTGCCCAAGGAAAAGGTCATTGCCGCCATCGAGGCGTCCGGGTTCGACGCCCGCATCCGCCCCGAGGCCCTTACCCTGGCCGACTTTGCAAAGATCCAGCAGGCCCTTGCCTGACCGGACTGCAAACAGAAAGCCCTGCCGCTTGATTTTCAGCGGCAGGGCTTTTATGCTGTCGGTTATTGCGGCTGCTCCGCAAACGGTTCGTAGCGGAAGCGCTGCAGAGGAAGCGCATCCCGTGCAGCGACGGGCTGTCCTGCGCCGGGGCAGGGCAGACGGCGGGTGCTGCCTGCGCCGGTTCTTCGCAGATCTTGAAGTCCAGCACCACCTCGAAGCGGGTGCCCTTGCCCAGCTGGCTTTGCAGCGTGATGACACCGCCCATCATGTCCACGATGTTCTTGGTGATGGCCATGCCCAGGCCGGTGCCCTGAATGCCGCTGACTGTGGAGCTTTCCTCTCGGCTGAACGCCTCAAAGATGTGTTTCTGGAACTCTTTGCTCATGCCAATGCCATTGTCCTTGATGCGGAACTCATAGCAGCCACGGCCCTTGGGCGCACCGTTCTTCTGGGCAATGCGGATGCTGATCATGCCGCCTGTGGGAGTGAACTTGATGGCGTTGGACAAAATGTTCAGCAAGATCTGGTTCAGCCGCAGCGGGTCGGTGATGATGTCCTCATTCTCCACATCCATGGTATCAATGAAAAGCGACAGCCGCTTTGCCGAAACATTGGGTTGAATGATGGAGCGCACATCGTGGACGAGGTCCGGCAGATGCACCGCTTTTTCATCAATCTTTACTTTTCCACTCTCGATGCGGCTCATATCCAGAACATCATTGATGAGGGAAAGCAGATGCTGGCTGGAGGTCGAGATCTTTTTCAGGTAGTCCAGTACCTGTTCTTTATTATCAATATGGGTCGCAGCCAGCGAGGTGAAGCCAATGATGGCGTTCATGGGGGTACGGATATCGTGGCTCATGTTGAACAGGAACTCCCGCTTGGCCCGGTTTGCCGCCCCTTCGTGCTGGAGTGCAATCTCCAGTTTGCGATTTTGTTCCTCCAGCTGAGCCTGGTACTTCTTCTCCTGTTCTTTTTTCTGCTGCTCCATCTCCTGCACGGAGCGTCTGCGCAGCACCTGAAGGATCATTACGAGCAGGATGTAACTGACCAGTGCCATCAGGATCAATGGAAGGGATTCCCGGAAGACCGATCTTTCGTCTGTATACGCATAGAGATCAAACGATCTTCCATGGCAGTACATTCCAAAATAGCAGCCGGAGCCGTTCCAACCGCGGGTATGGGTCAGCGTTTCGGCGGTCACGACTTTGCGGATCCCCTGCACCAGCGGACTGTCCGCAGCATCCTGCCCGATCAGCTCCGGGCGGTTGGAGGCAATGACCTGATCGTCCTGCACGATGAACAATGTGCCGCTGGTCTCAGCCGAGTAGCCGTCCAGTATACTCTGGATGGACAGGGCCGTTCCCTCTACGAATTCTGCCGGGGTATAACGGTAGGCAAGCAGGATCACATCTTTGTCTTCTGCCCGATATGCCGCAACATCCACGGCAGACCCATCTTCCAGCAGGACCCGCTTCAGGTAGGTCTTTTGCAGGTAAGAGAAAACGTCCAGAACGGTATCATTTTTGAGCTGTTCTCCAAACCGGGCATAGCCGATGCCGTTCGTTGTGGATTCGCACAGGAGCGTACCGTCCGGGGCCAGAACTGAGATCCCTGTGAGCCAGAGGGTCTCTGTCTGCTTTTTCAGGCACTGCGGATCGGAAAAATCGAGCGCAGGGTCCTGTGCCAGCTGATGCACCGCTACCGCTGCGCGGCGGAGCGCTTTGGCAACAACGGTATCATTGTACTTTTCAAAGCTGGTGGATTGCGATTTGACAAAATCAAGGGTCTGGCAGAAACGTTCCTCCGTTGCGCGCAGTGCCCGCCAACCGGAGAGAAAAACGATGCCGGCCATAAAAAGCACGCCGACGATCAGATGGAGCCCCCATCTCCATGTATCCGGGAGGGTTCTGTTTTTATGCGCCAAGGGTGTCCACCTCCAGATACTGCGAAGCATGCTCAAGATATCGGCCAAGGATCTGCTCCAGTGTGCCGTCTGTGCGCATCTGCGCAAGAACAGCGTTTAGCTGGCTGTCCAGCCCACGGCTGTCATTTTTTGCAAAGGCGATGCCCAGGCCGGTGACCAGCAGCGGTTCTTCGAGGATGCGGAACTCCACAAAATTGTCCTTCATGTATTGCAGGATGGCCGTTTCATGGGCAGCGATGGCATCCACGTAGCCGCAGGCCAGCATCGCATACTGCACGCTGCGGTCTTCGATGCTGAACACATCGACCGCTTGCGGGATGCGCGGATCAGAGCCGCTGAGGAAGATCTCCTCCGGCTTGCCGGTGCTCTGCACGGCGACGGTCTTTCCGGCAAGGTCGCCGAGTGTCCGGATGCTGCTGTCGGCATCCACTGCAACCACCTGACGGCTCACCATGTAGGGCCCCGCCCAGCGGTATATCTCCTCGCGCCCATCCATGGAAAAGCAGCCCCAGATGCAGTCGATGGTACCGCTTTCCACCAGATTTGTTTTTTGCTCCCAATCGATCGATTCAAACCGGGCAGCGTACCCCATGCGGCGGAATGCTTCGGTGGCGATCTCCACGTCGATCCCGGCGGGAATGCCGTCATTGTTCAGATAAATATAGGGCGGATAGGTATCGCTTCCCACAAGGATCTGCGGAAGATCACTGTCCGTTGCGTCCGTTCCGCCGCAGGAAGTCAGACTGCCAACGGCAGCAGATGCCGCCAGCAGCGTGCAGCCGTGCAGAAATGCACGGCGTGAGATTCTGTGTTTCATTCAGACTTTTCGTTCTCCTGTCTCTATTGCTTCCGCTGCTCAGTTATGCTGCTGTAATTCTTCTTTCAGGTCGGCCTGGATATCCGTCAGGCATTGCAGCAGCAGCGGGTTAAACGCTCCACACTCACCGTTCAGGATCATCTGCACGGCTTTTTCGTGGGAGAAGGCTTTTTTATAGCAGCGCTCGCTGGTCAATGCATCGTATACATCTGCCAGCGAGACCAGTTGTGCGCTGATGGGGATCTCATCGCCCTTCAGTCCATCCGGGTAGCCGCGCCCATCCCAGCGTTCGTGGTGCCAGCGGGCGATCTCATAGGCGGTTTGCAGCAAAGGCTGCTTGCCAAAATTATCCAGATTTTGCAGCATCTCGGCTCCCAGCATGCTGTGGGTCTTGATGACTTCAAATTCCTCCGGGGTCAGTTTGCCGGGCTTGTTGAGGATCTTGTCGTCAATGCCGATCTTGCCGATGTCGTGCAGGGCAGAGGCCAGCGGGATCAAATCCTGCTGTTCGGCAGAGATCGAGTACTTGTCACTGACCTCCAATAGACAGTGGAGCAGCGTTTCTGTGATGATACGGATGTGCCGCACATGGAGACCACTTTCACCGTTGCGGAATTCTACGATATGACTCAGAACACCCACCAGCATATCCGTATTGTTTTCACGGGCACGGATCTGGTCAGAAACCATCTGCACCAGCCGCCGCTGCTTGGCGTACAGCTTGATGGTATTGGTCACGCGGCGGTACACGATGCGCGCATCAAAGGGGCGATTGACATAATCACTTGCACCCAGTTCGTAGGAACGCCGGATCGCCGCATCAGAGTCCTCGCTGGAGATCATAATGACCGGGGTATCCTCGATGGTGTGGTTGGCATTCATGGCTTTCAGCACTTCAAATCCGTCCATCACGGGCATATTGATGTCCAGCAGAACCAGTGCAATGTTTCCGGCTTCCTCCTGCAATTTTTCAATGCATTCTTTTCCGTTTTCTGCTTCCAGAACGTGGTAACTATCTCCTAAAATCTCTGCCAGCATCATGCGGTTCATTTTAGAGTCGTCCACAAGCAGGACCCTGGATTTTTCCTGCAAAAGCGTTTCCGGTGCGGCCAGGCTGCGCCCCGGAATCTCCACCATGACGGCATTCTTGCGGCACTTTGCCTGATACATCAGCCAATCTGCACGGCGAACAATGTTTTCCATGGGGTCGGCAATGGTCTGTATCGTTCCGCCGATGCTCAGCGAGATGCGGAAATGCGAATAGCCGGGTACAGATGCCATCTGTGCGGCCGTGTGGATCTGTTCCAGTTTGGTCTGCAAAAAATCTCCCGGAATGCCGGGTAAGACCAGCAGAAACTCGTCTCCTCCGTAACGGATGAGCAGATCCGACTCCCGAATACAGGATTGAATGGCTTTTGTCGCCGTTTTCAGTGCCAATGGAACCCTGCGTTATGCCCGTATGCATCGTTGCATATCTTGAAATCGTCCACATCCAGCAATGCGATTCCTGCCGGGCCGATGGACTTACGGACAACTTCTTCGTAATAGCGGCGGTTGTACGCACCTGTCAGAGAATCCCGATAAAGTTCTTCTTTGAATGCTCGCTCCTGTGTGGCATGCAGCTGGTTTGTTTCGTCCAGCTGGGCTTTCTGACTCTTGATCAACTGTTTCAGCGTTTGCTCCGCTGCAGTAAGAGCGGCTTCCTGTTGATGAATTTTTTTCAACAGCTGTTGCTCACGCGTTTTGTAATATTCTTCGATCTCGGAAAGTGTATTCACGTTCTGACCTTCTTCCACATCATGTGTGTGTTAATTGTCTGCGAAAGCGTGATGTGCCGCTATTTATTTTCGGGGGGGGGTAACACGGAAGCGCTTCACCGTCTGCTCCAGAGCGCTGATGTCCACGGGCTTGGACAGATGCTCGTCCATGCCGGCCTCCTTGCTCTTTTGCATATCCTCAAGGAAGGCGTTGGCGGTCATGGCAAGGATGGGGATGGTGCGTCCCAGCGGGTTTTCGCCATTGCGGATGCGGCGTGTGGCCTCCAAACCGTCCATCACCGGCATCTGCACGTCCATCAAAATCATGTCATAATCGCCGGGCTTTACGCTGGCAAAGGCATCCACGATCTCCTGACCGTTGGAGCAGATAGTGCAGCTGGCTCCCCTGGTCTCCAGCAGCATTTGCAGAATTTCAGCGTTGATGGCGTTATCTTCGGCACAGAGGAACTTCATGCCGGACAGGGGAGAAGTAGTCTCTTCTTCCTCCGGGAGCGCCTGCGCCTTTTGCACCGTGTCCGCTTTGGTATCAATGGGGAATTCCAGCACCACCTCAAAGCGGGTGCCCTTACCGGTGGCACTCTCCACGCTGATGGTGCCGCCCATCAGGTCTACGATGCTCTTGGTGATAGCCATGCCAAGGCCGGTGCCCTGCACCTTGCTGACGGTGGAAGTGCATTCCCGCTCAAAGGGTTCAAAAATGTGCTTCTGGAACTCCTCGCTCATGCCGATGCCGTTATCCTGCACCACAAAGCGGTACCGGGCGTAGTGCTCGTTCCGGGGCAGCTCTTCCACCTCCAACCGGATGTGCCCGCCGGTGGGCGTATACTTGACCGCGTTGGAGAGGATGTTCATCAGCACCTGATTCAAACGGTTGGGGTCGGCCAGCACGTTTTCGTGCTGCAGATTGGTGCTTACCGTAAAGCTCTGACTGCGCTGACCTGCCTGCTGCCGGATGATGTTGTCCAGCTGACTGATCTGCTGGGGCAGATTCATTTTTTCCACATTCAGGGTGGTCTTGCCGCTCTCGATGCGGCTCATATCCAGAATATTGTTGATGATGCCCAGCAGCAGCTGACCGGAGGTTTCCAGCTTGCCCAGATGCTCGGCAAGCTTTTCCGGCTCGTGCAGCTCGTTTTTCATCAGAGTGGTGATGCCGATAATGGCGTTCATGGGGGTGCGGATATCGTGGCTCATGTTGGAGAGGAAGTCCGTCTTGGCTTTGCTGGCGCGCTCGGCGGACTGTAACGCCTCTGCGGCAGCATCCTGCGCCCGCCGCATCTCGTCGTTTGCCTGCGTCAGCTGGATGTTATACTGCTCCAGACGGAGGCTCGTCTCTTTTTCAGCCTGTAGTTCCCGCTGCTGCTTTTCCCGCAAAAGGAACCAGCCAGCAATGACTGCCATGATCGAAAACGCCGTCGCAAAGCCTACAATAACGACCGTAACGATATTGACCAGCTTCTGCGTATTCACGGCCACATATTTTGCCGGAACAAGGAACGCCAGCGTCCACTGGGCGTTTTCCATCTGCTTCAGGGCGTAGTAATACTCAGTCCCGTCCAGCACGGCGTTGGAATAACAGGAGCCTGTGCGGGCAAGCCGCTCCTTTGCTGCTGCAAAGGAAGAACCGTGCAGATAGGACATCTGGGAGAGCACGGTGTATACGTTATGCCCCTTCAGCAGCTCAGTGTCATTGGTGTTGAACAGCTTGAAACCGTTGTTGTCCAGCACATAGACGCTGTTGTTATTTTCGTAGGCGTCGCAGCGGAAATAATCGTTCAGCTGGGTCATGCACTGGGAGATGCCGAAGTAGCGCAGGGTGATCTCGCCGGTCTCGCTTTGCAGTGTGATGGGGGTGGAGAGCTGTTCCAGAAACACCATCCGGGAGTCGTCCACGGTCAGCGAGTTGGAAACGTAGCTGACCCGCTGCGGCGCGCTTTCCAGATAGTTCATTTCCCGCAGCAGCCCCGTGCGGCCATGCACGGTATAATAATGTCCGGCAGCATCCACGGCAATCAATTCGACCTGTTTTTCATGGTAATTGGAAAGCTCCGACAGCTTTTTCAGATAGCGGTAGAGATCGGTATCGGTTTCCAGCGGGGCGTTGTACAAATAATTACACTGCACATTCACCTCGTCCCAGTGGTTGTCGATCACATCCTCCAGACTATGGAACATCTGGTGGGTGACCTCTTCCATCTGGCTCAGCCGCTCGTGGTAGACAAGGTTCTGGATGTAGGTCTGGCTCATGACAAAAAGGGTCAGGATCAACACGATGATGACAAAGCCGAAGCCCACAAACAGCTTTTTATAGATTTTGTTGTTCACATCCAGTATCTCCTGTCCGTTTTATTCAACTCCATGCGGTATCTGCCCGGCTGATGGTGGTGTAAGCACCAAAGAAGGCTTTTGCGGCATCCATGCCCACCACGCCGCTGTCTGTCACCGTTGCTTCGGCAGCCAGCCGGTCGCTCACACCGCAGATGGCAACCTGATAGGTCTTGCCCGCCTCCGGCTGCACCGGGCTGACCAGCACATAGGGGTAGCCCTTGCCGTTGCCGTAGGCATCGTAACCAGAAGCCAGCAGGTCGCTGATCTGCTGCCCGGTCAGGGTGACGGTCTGGATGGTGCGGTTCCAGCCGGTGGGCAGGATGACCGAAAGATCGTAATCCGTAATGCCCTTGGCGTACAGCTTGGCGGCTACGCCGTGGTGGTTCTGTTCGGTGGGGTTGCCGGGGATCCATGTGCTCAGCGAGACCAGCGCAAGGTCGCTGCCGGTAGCCTGTGCAAAGCAGCGCCCCACCAGCATGGCGCAGTCCTGCTGCGAAAGACATCTGGGGTGTTGTTCACCACACTGTCCTGATCCTCGTCCAGCTGACGGATCACATCCTCCATGGTAGCATTGCCCTTGATGAAGTCCAGCATTTTAAGGCCGGTGGTCACGATGGTGTTTTCCCAGCCGGAATAGATAAAGGGCGCGGTGTTGCCTGCGTTCAGGGCATCGGCAACATCGGCGTAGTAGGTGTCATCTGCCTTTGCACCCTTGAAGGGCAACAGGCTGCTTTTCAGCGCCGTTGCGGGCTGCAGAGCGCTGGTGCCCGCAACGGTGGAAAGCACGCGCATCACCTTGAGCGCATCCTCCAGCTTCTGGGGGTTCTGCTTCAGCTTTTTATTCAGACCGTAGAAGCGGTTCACATTCAGCACAAAAACGTTCTGGGTGCCGTCCTCCGAGAGAAACGGCATCAGCCCGAATTTATCGGCGTTGCCGTCTGCCTCCACAATGCCGTTGGTGTTTCCGATCAAAAACAGGGTGTTCCCCTCGGCCATCCTCTGCAGGGTCACATTGTCGTCAAGAGCATCGCCGGAGTCGTTCAGCATCCCGATGTCCTTCCACTTTTTGACATACGCCATTGCCTGCATCATGCCGGGGGTGTTGCTGACGTTTGCCTTGCCGGAAAGATAATCCTTCTGCCACAGTCTGCCGTCCAGCGTGCCGAGGAAATCGGCATCTGCAATGTTGCACAGATACTGGAAACCGTATCCTGGATACTGGATCTGCGACAGGCAGAGATCGACCCCGGCTTCCTTGGCTTTTGCAGCCAGCACTTCCAGCTCAGCGAAAGAATTGGGCAGTTCCCAGCCGTGTTCCCGCAGCAGGGTCTTGTTGTAGGTGATGCCGTAGCAGTTGTAAACCGAGGGCAGCAGATAGATAGCACCGTTGTCGAACACGTCCTGCAGACGGGACTCCACATAGTTATCCGTAAAATCGTAGCCGGAAAGATCCAGCAGTTTGTCGGAGACCAGATCGATCTGGGGGTCGTAGTAGGTCAAGGTGCAGACGTCCGGCAGGTCGCCTGCTGCAAACATATTCTGCAAACAGGTGGTGGTGTTATCGCCGCTGTACGGCACGACCTCGATGTTCACTTCCGGGTAAACGCTGTGTACCTGCTCAATAAAGGCTTCTATCTCCTTATAAGGTGCCATAAAGGTGACGGCTTCGTGCGCATCTGCTGTTTTGCTTTCAGCCTTACCGCCGCCGCAGGCGGTCAGCGCTGCCGTGGCAGCTGCAACGCCGCAAGCCTGCAAAAAGGAGCGGCGGGAGATCTTTTTCATCATGCGAATATACCTTCCTCACAGTATCGGAGGGCAGTACTGCGCAAGTGCAGGAGCGCAGTGCTGCCGTAGCGATTCTTATACACCCCACAGGAACCCCCACGCCCGCGGCCTGTCCGCACGGGGCATACGCCGATTTTCCCATAAAATGACAGTATTATTGTATCATTGTAACAAAAGCGTTTCAAGCTGATTTTGAACGTCTTGCAATGTTTTGCATGAAAAATCTGGAAGGTTCTGAATTTCGCTGACTGGAAATAGACTGAAGTGACACATCTCACAATCAAGTGAACCGAAAAGGGGGATTCGATGGAAAAAACTCCTTTTATTCTGCACGAAAAATTTCGTTCGGACAACAACGAACAGCGCAAAGAACAGTTTCAAAAGAGATTTGAACAATATATCGTCGATGAGCTGTCCAATACCGTTCCTTCAAAATCCTGCGCCTGATTTGGCATCCTTAAATTTGAAGGAGAGATGCGTTATGTTGCACAGGGACGATCGTGCACAAAAAGAAAGGTGCAAATCATGAAAGCGGCAATTTATTGCCGCCTGAGCAAAGAAGATGAAGGTAAAATTGGCGAATCGGAAAGCATTCAGAATCAAAAGTCGATGCTGATCCAGTACGCCATGGAGAAAGGATTTGAACTTTACCAGATTTATTCGGATGAGGATTATTCCGGCATCGACCGGAACCGTCCGGCATTCAATTCGATGCTGCAAGCCGCAAGCGAACATCAGTTTGATGTGGTACTGGCCAAAACGCAATCCCGTTTTACCCGTGACATGGAGCTGGTGGAAAAGTATCTGCACGGAAAGTTCATGGAGTGGGGCATCCGTTTCATTGCGGTGGTAGACCATGTGGATACCAACGATACCGCGAACAAAAAATCTCGCCAGATCAACGGCTTGATCAACGAATGGTATCTGGAAGATCTGTCCACCAATGTTCGCTCGGTGCTTGACCACAAGCGGAAAGAGGGACTGTTCATCGGCTCTTTTGCACGGTATGGATACTGCAAAGACCCAAATGCAAAAGGAAAACTCATCATCGACCCAGAAGCAGCCGAAGTGGTAAGGCGGATCTTCTCCATGGCTCTTAACGGAATCGGCACACACAAGATCGCACGCATCCTGAATGATGAAAAAATTCCAAGTCCAACGGCCTATAAGCAGCTGCATGGCATCCATTACCGCATTGCATGGAAGAATACAAATGCAGCTCTTTGGAGCAGTCCCACCGTATATCAAATATTGCATGATCAGCTTTATATCGGAAATATGGTACAGGGAAAGCATAAAAAGGTAAGTTACAAGTCTGAAAAGACGATTTGGATTCCAAAATCGCAGTGGATCGTTGTAGAAAATATGCATGAAGCGATCATTGAGCGAGAAACGTTTGAAACGGTTCAGAGGATGATGCAGGGGCGCACCCGAAGCGCTGTCGGCGGCAGGATCCATCCTTTGGCACGGAAAGTAGTGTGCAGCTGCTGCGGCTGTATCATGGAGCAGACTGGCCGTCCTCCCCGGGCAGACGGCACCCGGATACGTTATGTCCGCTGCCGGATGCACCAGCGCGCACCGGAAGTGTGCGGCAACAAGACCTGCACGAACCTGACAGATCTGCAAAATGTGGTGCTCCAGCGTATCCGTGCATATGTGTCGGACTGGTTCGACCCGGAAAAAGTAAAGCTACCGGAGCAGGACGACCCTGTCCGGCAGAGAAATCAGGCAATGCGGGAGGAACTGCGCAAGCTGCGTGGCGATGTTGAACGTCGGCGGAAGGCGATGCAGGAGCTTTATCTGGATAAGGTGTCCGGCCTGATCGATTCGGCGCAGTTCTTTGAGATGAACAAGTCTTTCCTCGATGAAGTAAGCAGTGCAGAAGCCAGAATCGAAAAGCTGGAATCCGAGCTGGAACAGCAGAAGGAAGAAAGTGCTACGATCCAGACCCAGATGCAGCGTGTGAGGGAATTGGCACAGGTTTCGCACCTGACCCGGGAGCTTGCAGTGCTGCTGGTGGACCGTGTAGTGGTCGGGCCGAAGGATGCACGGACGGGTGAACAAAAAATAACGATTGAATGGAATTTTTGAGTGAGAAAAAGCTCTGGATGACCCGTTGGGTTATTTTCGTCCGCCCAGGTGGGGTATACCTCGCTGGAGGCGACATTGGCGATATAATCCCGGAAGGACACGGTCACGTTGCGGGCTGAGGCGGCCGGTTTGCCCAGATGCACCGTGATGTTTTTGGGGATGATCACCTTGTCCAGCACACGGGGCGTGCAGTTTTCCACCGGCTGTGCACCGCTGCCGCCGCTGCCCGCAAACAAAGGGTGCGGCGGGATGACGATGGGCGCGTCCGGGATGTCTTTGCCTTCCTCCGTGACCGGAATCATCGCAGGCTGTGCCAGCGTTATCTGCCCGGCAAAGATCTGGATGCCCTCAATGCGCACGGTGCGGTAGCCGGATTTTGCGGCGGTCAGGCTGACAACGGCGTAAGGGCGGATGGTGTTGTCCTCGTCCAGCGAGAGGGTGCAGGCGGGGGCTTCAACGGGGATATCGGCGGCGCTGCCGGTCGCATCGGTGATGCAGTGCAGGGTAAAGCCGTCCCCCTGCACCGCAACGGTCACCCCCTCCATGGGGGCAGACTGGCGGGCCGCAAAGGTCTGGATGCGGAGAGTTCCGGTGTTTTTCATGGAGATACGCTCCTTTGCTGGTAAAAGTATGCTTCTGCCCCAGCGTATTCCGTCCGGCACCTGGGCGTGCATGGCAATGCACACCGCAAATAAAAAAAGCCGCCCGAAGGCGGCAGGGGAGAAAGGTTTATTTGGCGCTGTCCTTGGCAAGGGCGGCGTCGATATTTTTTTGCAGAGCGGCAAGGTTTTCTTCCTTGTCGATGCCGCCAAGCAGGGGCTGCCCCACAACGTTGCCGTCCCGGTCAAAAACGTAGGTGGTGGGGAAGGCCATGATGTTCAGTGCAAACTTGCCGGCCTCACTGCCGGAGGCAAAGTAGATGTTGCGGTAGCTTGCGCCCGTTGTCTCCAGCAGTTTTTTGGCGGCATCAATGCCCTGCTGGTTGCCGTCCAGCGTCTCGGTGTTGATGCCGATGACCTCACCGCCCTGTGCCTTGACCTTCTCGTTCAGGGCGTTCAGGTCGTCCAACTCCTCCACGCAGGGCTTGCAGCCGTTGAACCAGAAATTCACCACCGTAAAGGCGTTGCCCGCAAACAGGCTGTTGTCCACCGGGTTGCCCTCTAGATCGCTGCCCTCAAACTTGGGGAAGGCGGTGCCCTGTGCGGCGGCACTGGAAGCGGCATCCTCTGCGGGGGCAAGAGCAGCGATCTGCTGTTCGATGGCACGAATCTTTTCGGCATCTGCGGTCAGGGTCTTGTACTCCTCGTCCGAGAACTGATCCTTTGCCTTTTCCACAGCGCTGAGCAGAAAATCGCCGTAGTTGGCGCTGATCGTGGTTTCGGTCACGTTTTTGTCCATAGAGGCGAATACCTTCTCCCACAGGGCATCGTTTGCGGAAAGGATCTCGTTTTCCTCGGCCAGCAGCTGCTCCTCGGTCTTGCTTTCTGCTGCCGCAGAGGAAGCGGCAGAAGAGGATGCAGAAGATGCAGAGGATGCACCCTGCCCGCAGGCGGCAAGGCTGAAAGCCAGCACAAGGCTGAGCGAAAGTGCGGCGATACGATGGATCTTCATGGTTTTACTCCTTTGTTGTTTCGGTATTTGATTGGTCCCCCAGCCCGAACTTGTACTGAATGGCGTCCGTGGGGCAGGCTTTCATGCACATCCCGCAGCGGATGCATTCGGCGTGGTTGGGGGTCTTGGTAATGTCTACGTCCATCTTGCAAGCCTTTGCACAGGCTCCGCAAGAGACGCATTTGTGGGTGTCTACGCGCATCTGGAACAGCGAGACCTTGTTCAGCAGCGCATAGAACGCGCCCAGCGGGCACAGCCACTTGCAGAAGGGACGGTAGAACACCACGCTGCCCACGATGACCGCCAGCAGGATGCAGGCCTTCCATGTGAACAGCTTGCCCAGCGCAGCGCGGATGCCCGCATTGGTCAGGGAGAGGGGAATGGCACCCTCCAGCACGCCCTGCGGGCAGAGATACTTGCAGAAGAAGGGGTCGCCCATGCCCAGCTCATTGACCGCCAGCAAAGGCAGCAGCACTGGCATACTGACGGCAAGGACCGCCAGGCGGGCGAACAGTTCAATCT